>Ga0247611_10002842_pt1 | contig 26815 bp, 21 predicted proteins | sample 177DNAGHGhighgp2_FD_192422 | JGI IMG/M metagenome (GOLD analysis project Ga0247611, IMG submission 192422) | Sheep rumen microbial communities from Palmerston North, Manawatu-Wanganui, New Zealand - 1770 DNA GHGhigh gp2 | ecosystem: Host-associated > Mammals > Digestive system > Stomach > Rumen... | reverse complement strand
TTGACATCAGCAGTATCACGGGCGTTAGCATAACCGACGATGGCCAGACCCTGGTTGATGGGCTGGAAGACAGCGAACAGAGGATTCTGCTTCTTAGCCTCATCCTTAGCCTTTGCGTCAGTATTCTTGGCATCCTTCTTAGCCAGTTTAGCAGCCAGGTCGCTAGCAGTAGCCTTTGCCGTATCAGCAACAGCCTCAGCAACGACAGTCGTGTCGGCAGCAACACTGTCGACGGGCTCGCCTGCAGCAAAAGCAGCATACTTCTGGTTCAGCTGAACGAACAGCGAATAAACTTCAGGTGCGTTATAGGTCTCCCAGAACTCCAGGTTAGCAGAACCCTGCAGCAGCTTACGAACACGCTCGGGCTCCTTGATACCAGGCATCTCGACCATGATACGGCCGCTCTGGCCCTCGAGCTTCTGGATGTTAGGCTGAACAACGCCAAACTTATCGATACGGTTACGGACGACATTGAACGAGTTGTCGACAGCCGACTGTACCTCAGCACGCAGAGCGCTCTCGACCTCAGAGTCGGAAGACTGGGTGCTGACCTTGCCCTTCATCTGCTGGGTAGCAAAGATGGCAGCCAAGGGACGGCCATTTGAGTTCTGTTTCCAGTACTTGACAAACAGAGAGATGAAGTCAGCCTGGCTGGTTTCCTCTTCCTTCTTTGCCTGTTCCATCGACTTCTTGTAGGCTGCATCCTGCTTGTGGTCGGCGAGCACGTCGACAACGTCAGGCACAGACACCTCAAGAATCACGTTCATACCGCCCTTCAGGTCAAGACCGAGGCCGATTTCCATCTCACGGCACTGCTTCAGCGAGTAGATTCCTAAGTAAACCTTCTCGTTCTTGATAGAGTCGAGGTACTCCTGACCAGCCTCCTCACCCATGGCGGCAGCCTTACTTTCGTAGTGGCGCGTCACAAACGAGAAGGAAAGGTAGAAGCAGCAAACGAGTATCAGCAACAGTGCGATAAACTTTACAATTCCTTTGTTTTGCATTTTGGTTTATTATGTTATTTATTTGTTACTTTGCACAATTAAGCCTGCAAATATAGACATTTTTTTGCACTTGGGAAAATAATTCGGGCATTTTCGTACAAAATTAAGGGTTTTTACCGCTTTTTGAGCCAACAAACCATCGGATAATGGTCACTACAATCGATTTTTGAGTCAACGACACACCTCAATGGCTCATAGTCGTCTGAACACATAATATGGTCTATACGGAAGTTAAAACCTTTCTGATTATATGACAAGCCAAGCCCGTTGCCTCTCGCTACAAAGCAGTCAGTGAGGCCGTTGGCGATGGTACGGCGCGAATAAGAAATGGGATTGTCGTTGAAGTCGCCAAGGACGATGACGGGATACTGGCCATGGCTGACGACATACTGATGAACGGCCTCAGCCTGCAAGGCGCGCTTGGCTGCCGACTGTCCCAGTTTGTCAGCCAGATAGGCAGACTCCGCGCGAGCCGTGTCACGCTCCATCCGTCCCTTGAGCATATCCTTATAACGGCTGCGGTCTTTCTCCGACAAATGGGTTCCCTCAAGATGATTGTTGATGATGAGAAGGGTATCGCCACCGACTTTCAGATAGTATGCCACCGAGCCGTTGGCATACGACTCATAGACGATACGCTCCTTGCGAATGATGGGATAACGGCTGTGAACACCCACGCCGTTCATGGAATTCGGCGTGTTTGCAAATAACGTCGTATCGTTGTAGGGATAAGAAATTTCCTGAAACTTCTTAAAGGCATTTTTGCGCCAGCTGTCAATATCCTCCTGCAGACACACGATGTCGGCATCATGCTGCTTCAGATAGTCAAGAACCACCGGAAAGCCATCCTCATAATGACCATTTCCAACATAAGCACACACATTCCACGAGAGCACCTTCAGTGTCGCCTCATCCGTGTCACCCGGACGGTTCAGCGGCATATATATAGAAATAGGTACATACGCGAGGACATAGCCCACGACAGGAATCCATGCACGTCGCCACTTGAACAGCAGCCAAAAGAACAGAAACAGCAGATTGGCCAGCAGGAAGAACGGGAAAGTCATGCCGACAGACGACAGCTGCGGATGACTGACGGGGCTAATGTGGTCGGAATAGCCCGTCGCCAACATCAACAGCACAGTCGCCACGTTGGCACCTGCCATCAAATTGACGGTGATTCGCTTCAACTGCTTGATCATCGGTCCTGACTAGCGTCAAACAAACGGCGTTTCTCCTCCTTCGTCAGACTGTCGTAGCCACTCTTGCGAATCTTGTCAAGAATCGCATCTATCTCTTCCTGATTCTGACGCTTGCGGGCATTATACTCCATATCGTCCGCATTCGTCGAAGCAGTATAAGTAGGTTCCTCATAACGCGTACTCCTGCTACGGTTCGTATTTCTCGCCTGACTAGAATTCCTGTTGTTCCAACGCTGGAAGAAATCCTTGCCGCTGGAACGATTGAAGCGGGAATCGGGATGACGGTTCCAATAACGAATCATCAGGAAGCCGAACAGCATACCGCCCAGATGTGCCATGTGAGCCACACCATCGGCTGACGAGCTGACTGCCGACACCAACTCGATGACAGCATAACCAACCACGAACCACTTGGCCTTGATAGGCACAGGCAACGGGAAGATGAAGATACGCTCGTTTGGAAATATCATGCCGAAAGCCAACAAGATGGCATAGACGGCACCTGAGGCACCTATTGTGCTCCACATATTCAGCTGAGCACTCAGCTGACGTCCCACTTCAAACAGATCGCCAAACGCGATGGACGGATCTTGGCTCGTCACACGCAGGTAGAAGTCGAAGAACTGCACCACCTCCTGCATCAGGCCTGCGCCGACACCGCACGAAATGTAATAAAAAAGGAATTTCTTCGCTCCCCACACATTCTCGACCACACAGCCAAACATCCACAGCGCAAACATGTTGAAGAACAAATGCGTGAGACTGGCATGCAAGAATTGGTAAGTCAGGAACTGATAGAGATGGAAATGGCTGGCCATGAAGAAATGAAGGCCGCCAAGTTCAGCAAGGCTGATGTTCTGCTGCTCGAGAATCCATGTCGCCACAAATATCAAGACGTTGATGATGAGCAGGTTCTTTGTTACTATAGGAATGTTACGAAACATATTCTCTTTTTACGATTTACGACACCATCGGCCACTATTCGCGTCCAGATGTCCATTTTACACTTTTCCGCTGCAAAATTACGAAAAATATCTGTTTTATAGCAGAAAAAGAGCCTAACAGCAACTATTTTTCGATAAAAAAGCAAATTTTTCCCATTTTTTGTTGTTTTTCTGAATTCTTTCCCCTATATTTGCGGAGAAATTCGAAAGTAATTGAGTTATTAACATCCAATAATCACTAAATTTAAAACGTAATTATGAACAAAACAGAATTGGTAGAGAAGATTGCAGCTGGTGCTGGCATCTCTAAGGTTGACGCAAAGAAGGCTCTTGACGCTACTGTAGCAGCTATTAAGGACGCACTCGTTGCTGGTGACAAGATCGCTCTTGTTGGTTTCGGTACTTTCAGCGTTAGCGAGCGCCCCGCTCGTGAGGGTATCAACCCCGCCACCAAGCAGAAGATTAAGATTGCTGCCAAGAAGGTTGCAAAGTTCAAGGCTGGTGCCGAGCTGGCTGACGCTATCAACTAATCTTGTTGTAAAGAAAAATGAAGAAAGGCTTCCTTTGCGGGAAGCCTTTCTTCATTTTATTATTTATCATTTATTCATTAGACACGAAATGCCGCTTTACTTAGGCTGCTTACCAATATAGGCCAGAATGCCACCGTCGACATAGAGAACGTGACCGTTGACGGCGTCGGAGGCATGAGAGGCCAGGAACACAGCGGGGCCACCCAGCTCTGAGGGATCGAGCCAACGGCCTGCCGGCGTCTTGGCACAGATGAACGAGTCGAACGGATGACGGCTGCCGTCGGCCTGACGCTCACGCAGGGGAGCAGTCTGAGGCGTAGCGATGTAGCCCGGGCCAATGCCGTTACACTGGATGTTGTACTCACCGTACTCGGAGCAGATATTGCGAGTCAGCATCTTCAAGCCACCCTTGGCAGCAGCGTAGGCGCTGACAGTCTCACGACCCAGTTCAGACATCATAGAGCAGATGTTGATAATCTTACCCTCACGACGCTCCATCATCTCAGGGATGACAGCGCTGGAGCAGATGAACGGACCGACGAGGTCGATGTCGATGACCTGCTGGAACTCCTCGCGTTTCATCTCATGCATGGGGATGCGCTTGATGATACCAGCATTGTTCACAAGGATGTCAATCTGGCCGACCTCCTCATGGATTTTAGCCACCAGACTCTTAACGGCATTCTCGTCGGTAACGTCACAGACGTAGCCCTTGACGTTATCGATGCCAGCCTCCCTATAGTTGTCGAGACCACGCTTCAGGGCCTCTTCGTTGATGTCATTAAAGATAATGTTCTTGATGCCAGCGGCCACGAAAGCCTTGGCAATGTTGAAGCCGATACCGTATGAAGCACCGGTAATCCAGGCATTCTTGCCTTCAAGTGAAAAAGGATTTGCCATAATTACGTTGTTTTAGAGTTTGTTTTTAGTAGTTGGACGACTCGGATTCGAACCGGGAATGACAGAACCAAAACCTGTAGTGTTACCATTACACCATCGTCCAATCGTTTTGCTTTTGCGGGTGCAAAGATAGGAAAAATTTGGCGTTTGGCCAAATTTTTCCCTATCATTTCTCATTTCTCACTTCTCATTTCTCATTTTACAATGAGCAGATAGTAGTTCTTCTTACCCTTCTGGGCCAGCAGATACTTTCCATCGATGAGGTCCTCGGCAGTAATGGGACGGTTCTGATCGGTCAGCTTCTCCTTGTTCAGGCTGACACCGCCACCCTGCACCATCTTACGCATCTCACCCTTCGAGGGGAACACGGGGGCAACGGTGGTCAGCAGTTCCACAGCGGGCTGTCCCAGCTGGTCACGACTGATTTCGTGCTTCTCCACACCATCGAACACATCGAGGAAGGTCTGCTCGTCGAGTTTCTCCAAAGCCTCCTTTGTCGATTTGCCAAAGAGGATGTTCGAGGCCTCGATAGCCATATCCAGTGCTTCCTTGGAGTGTACCAGGATGGTTGTCTCCTCTGCCAGACGCTTCTGGAGAATGCGACGGCCGGGGTCGGCTTTGTGCTCCTCAATGAGGGCATCAATAGTCTCCTTATCCAAGGAGGTGAATATCTTGATATAACGCTCGGCATCGTCATCGCTCACGTTCAGCCAGAACTGATAGAAGCGATAGGGCGTCGTGCGTTTCGGGTCGAGCCAGATGTTGCCCGACTCTGTCTTACCGAACTTCTTGCCGTCGGACTTCGTGATGAGCGGACAAGTCAGGGCGAAGGTCTCCACCTCGTTACCCAAGGTACGGCGGATGAGTTCCGTACCGGTGGTCATGTTACCCCACTGGTCGTTACCGCCCAGCTGCAACTTCACGCCATAGTGCTGGTAGAGGTACAGGAAGTCGTAGCCCTGGAGAAGCTGGTAAGTGAACTCCGTGAAGCTGAGACCGTCGCGGGCTGTACCGTTCAGGCGCTGCTGGACGCTCTCCTTAGCCATCATGTAGTTGACGGTAATATGCTTACCCACCTCGCGGGCAAAATCAAGGAACGTAAAGTTCTTCATCCAGTCGTAGTTGTTCACCATCAGGGCCGCATTCTCATCCTTCGACTCAAAATCAAGGAACTTAGCCACCTGGGCCTTGATGCACTCCTGATTATGACGCAGTGTCTCATCGTTCAGCAGATTGCGCTCCTGCGACTTGCCCGAGGGGTCGCCAATCATACCCGTAGCGCCACCCACCAGAATGACAGGACGGTGACCGCAACGCTGCAGATGACGCAGCATCATGATACCACAAAGGTGGCCGATGTGCAGTGAGTCAGCCGTGGGGTCAGTACCCAGATAGGCTGTTACCATCTCCTTCTGCAAAAGCTCTTCCGTACCTGGCATCATCTGTGCCAGCATACCGCGCCATTTCAGCTCTTCAACAAAGTTCTTTCTCATTGTATCTATCTCTTTTCCTTTATACCTTATTATAAAAAGCGGGTGCAAAGGTAGTGCAAATCAAGCGAAAAACCAAAGAAAAACGTGTTTTTCTTTATTATAACAGAAAGTCACGACTTGCGGGCGGCACAATACCGTCCTCATCAACACCACCATAGGGAACATCGTCCAACACATTGCTGTTCACGGGATCGCTGGCAGCAATCATCATTGCAAGCCCAACCCACAACGTCTCAGCACTTGGAGCAACGTAGTTTTTTTTCATTATTCTTCTATTCCCTCTGTTACAAGGCACAAAGATAGATAATAAAAATGAAAGTTCCAAAGAAATACACCAGAAAAAAAACAAAAAGCAGCCTTAACAGCATCAGGGCACAGGGTCGTAGCCGGAACCGCCCCAAGGATTACAGCGGAGAATGCGCCAAACAGCAAGGCCAAGCCCCTTAATGGGTCCGTGCTTGATGATGGCTTCCTTGGCATACTGGCTGCACGTCGGGGTAAAACGACAGGAAGGCGGTGTAAAAGGGCTGATACAGGTCTGGTAGAAACGGATGGGCAGCACCAAGAGCCAGACAAGGATTCTTCGGATAAACAAGACCGCGGATTTCACAACTTACACGTTTTTGGTGAAGCAAGAAGCGTTGTCTCGAGTTTTCCAAGCAGCTTCCCTACCCTTGCGGCGACATCAGCCGTTGGCAGATGACGGTCGGAAAGCCACACAAAAGCCAGAAGCAGCGATTTGTCCTCTGGCAGAGCCTCATAGAGAGCGTGCTTACGCAGACGGTAAGCCTCACGCACCTGCCGCTTCACACGATTACGATCCACGGCGTGATGAAAACGCTTCTTAGGAACACTCACGAGCATCTGTACCGGTTCTTCACCATCCTGACGCTCACGCAGAAGACAGACCACCCTCAAAGGAAAGGCAGCCAGCGAACGACTCGCCGACTGTCCAAAGAGCATTTCTATCAGTCTCAGGCTGAACAGACGCTCCCGCTTACTAAACGTGGCGCGAACACCTTCCACCTTATTGAATATATAGGATTAATCTTCCTGCAATAGCAGATAGTGCTGAAGAGCACCTGTCATCGAAGGATACTTCTCCGACGGAGCCTCAAGGTCGAGACGCAAGCCAGCATCCTTGGCAGCCTTAGCCGTCGAAGGGCCAAACGTGGCAATAGCAATCTTGTCCTGCTTGAAGTCGGGGAAGTTCTTGGTCAGCGACTCAATACCTGCAGGGCTGAAGAAAATCAGCATGTCGTAGTCGAATGTCTCTACCTCTTCGGGTGTAAAGTCGTTGCTCACCGTCTTGTACATAACACACTCCTTGTGAATCAGCTTCTTAGAGTCAAGCAACAGCGTTAATGAGTCATTATGCACGTCACTCATCGGCACAAGATACTTCTCGGTCTTGTGCTTCACCATCGTGGGCAGCAAATCATCGACGCGTCCGGTAGTACCGAAGAAAACCTTACGCTTACGGTACTGGACATACTTCTGGATATAGAGTGCGATGGTCTCTGTCACACAGAAATACTTCATATCCTCCGGAATCGTCACTCTGAGCTCCTTGGCCAAAGTGAAGAAATGGTCAATGGCATGACGTGAGGTAAACACAATGGCCGTATAGTCCAGAATGTTCACTCTCTGTGTGCGGAATTCCTTTGCCGTCATACCTTCAACCTTAATAAAGGGACGGAACACTAATTCGACATCGAACTTTTCAGCGATGTCATAGTAGGGCGATTTTTCGCTGGCGGGTTTCGGCTGCGAGACCAGGATCTTCTTTATCATCTTTACGTTGTCCTAATAATTTACTTTCAAAGAATCGACCAATACCATCCATGTTCCCACAAGAATGGCGAGAGGCACGATTTCGAGGGCACAAAAGTACAAAATAATCTGCAAAAAACCGCCTTTTTGACGGAAAAAGATTACATAAGCCTTGTAAAAAGCCAATAATTTGCCCAAAATAACAACGAAAAGAACATAATACAGTATAATTTGCAGCGAAACGCCGAAATGAACATACAGAAGCACAGCAGGGAAAATCAGCACCCCCTGAGCAGCCGAGACCAGTAATAACGACTGTATGAAATGTCTATTTCTTTTACCGTTAAAGAACACGACATTGGCCATCGTATATAGCATTCCTTTCAACAATACATAGACAATTAGTGTCCCCAGGAAAAAGGCAACAAGGTAATAGTCTGAGAAAAGGATGAAGCCATCTGTTATACGGGTCTTGACAAAGAAGTACAAACCGACAGAAAAAAGCAGGCAGGTTTGCAACGTCAAAAGCCGTTTGAGATTATACTCCAGCCTTGAATCCCTCGGCAATTCACCGGCTGAACGCGGAATATAAGAAAACGCACGGTACTGTTCTGGAAGATACACCCTAAAAAAAGAATATACCACGAGTGTCATCACGAAGCACAGCAGGAGCAGCCCCGTAATCAGATTGTCGCTACTTAGCATTTCCTGTACGGGCTCGCCTGCCACGCCAAAGTCCACGCCACACGAATCAAGTTGTAGCAGCGTGTCCTTGGCGAAGTAAATCTCCTGTGAGAACTGCGGCAGGTGCAAGTCCATCGACTATAATCCGAAAGCCTTCTTGATATCGTCCACGCGGTCGAGTTTCTCCCACGTAAACAACTCTACTTCCATCTCCTTGGTCTCGTGGTAGTGGCTGGTAAACACCTTCTTCACCACCTCCGACTTACGGCCCATGTGTCCATAGGCAGCCGTCTCGACATACATTGGCTGGCGCAGCTTCAGCGTACGCTCAATGGCCTTCGGACGCAAATCGAACAGCTGCTCAATCTTACGTGCGATCTCACTATCGCTCATCTGAACGCGCGAACGACCGTAGGTATTAACGTAGATATTCATCGGACGAGCCATACCAATGGCATAGGCCACCTGTACCAACATCTCGTCGGCCACACCGGCTGCCACCATATTCTTGGCAATGTGGCGCGCAGCATAGGCAGCCGAACGGTCCACCTTACTGGAGTCCTTTCCTGAGAAGGCACCACCGCCGTGAGCGCCCTTGCCACCATAGGTATCGACGATAATCTTACGACCAGTCAAACCCGTGTCTCCATGAGGGCCGCCAATAACGAACTTACCCGTAGGATTCACATAGTACTTGATGTCAAGACCGAAGAGGTCGAGCACCTTCTGCGAATGAATCTGCTGTTTGACACGGGGGATAAGGATATTGATGACATCATCCTTAATCTGCGCCAGCATCGTCTCGTCATCGGCAAACTCATCGTGCTGCGTCGAAACTACAATAGTGTCGATACGCTCGGGAACGCCCTCGTCACTGTACTGCACCGTCACCTGACTCTTAGCGTCTGGACGAAGATAGGTCATCACCTTTCCTTCCTTACGGATGTCTGCCAGCGTTCTCATGATGAGGTGTGCCAGGTCGAGTGATACGGGCATGTAAGACTCGGTCTCGTTGGTAGCATAGCCGAACATCATGCCCTGGTCTCCGGCGCCCTGGTCTTCCTCGTCGGCGCGGTCAACACCACGATTGATATCCTGGCTCTGCTCGTGGATAGCGCTGAGGATACCGCACGAGTCTCCGTCAAACTGATACTCCGCCTTGGTGTAGCCAATGCGCTTGATGGTGTTACGGGCTATCGTCTGCAGGTCAATATACACATCGCTGCTCACCTCACCCATCAGCACCACCTGTCCCGTTGTGACGAAAGATTCGCAAGCCACACGGGCATGGGGATCGTAAGCCAGGAACTGGTCCAATATAGCGTCACTTATCTGGTCCGCCACCTTGTCGGGATGGCCTTCAGACACAGACTCTGATGAAAACAAATAACTCATATAATACTTCTTTATTCTAAAATCCTATTTTTTCATTCTCTGCAGGCGTTACTCCTCTGCCGGCAACATGACCACCTCAGCGCGGTTGCCGGCAGCCACCACCTTCTTGACAAAGGCTGCAATACTCTCCGGTGTCTGGGCATTGACCACTTTCTCATAGTCTGTGTGGAAGTCCAGGCCATACTTACGCCACGTATTGATGCGTCCCATCCAGTAGCCGTTCTGCTTCAGCTGGTCACCATGATTCTTCAGCATGTACTCCTTTACCTTCTGCAGTTTGTCGGGGTCACATCCCTTGGTGAGTGCATCCACCTCTTCGCGCATAATCAGGAGTGCGGTGTCAGCCTTCTCAGGCTTCATGGGGCAGTAGGCATAGATGGTTGCTTCTGTACCGAAGTCGTCGCGGCTCATGCTGGCGCTACTGCTGACAGTGTAGGCAGCGCTGGCATCCTCGCGTATCTTCTTCAGATACTCCATCGACAGAATCTGTCCGGCCATCGAGGCCTGGATACTGTTCTCCAGTGTATAGGGCAGTTTCTTCGAGTTCCATACCATCACACCGATAGCCTTGGGTGTCTCCGCCTTGTGCCTGAAGTTGTTGATGACGACGCCCTTGAAGTCGGTGCTGACGTCCTTACCCTTCACAATCTTCTTCTGCGAGGGCAGCGAGGCAATATACTGCTCAATGAGCGGACGAATAGTAGCCTCATCGAAGTTACCAATGATATTGAAGGTAAAGGCGGCGGCGTTAGCTGTACGTTCCTTGGCCATCTGGAGTATGCGGTCGTAATCAATGTCCTTCAGGTCTTCCACCGTCATCGACTTGAAGCGCGGGTTGTGACAGGTAAGTGTCAGGTTCAGTGAGTCGCTGAACACAGCCTCGGGCTGCAGCAGACGGTTCTTCATTTGCACCTCCGCGGTCTGCATCAGCTGGTCCACGCTCTGCTGGTCTTTCTTGATATCGCCCGTCATATAGAGATAGACGAGCTGCAGCATCGTCTCCACGTCGGTAGGCGTTGACGAGCCGTTGACATGGGTACGCTGGGTACTCATCGACAGCGAGGCGCCCGCAATCTTTCCGGCCAGTGCCTTGATGAGCTCGTTGTGCGAGAAACCAGCCAGACCGCTGGCCTCCACTACATCGTCGAAGACCTGCAGGTTAGCATACTCCTTCACATCGTAGAGAGCAGAGCCGCCCCAGCCTTCGCCGTTGAGCATCACCTGGTCCTTCTTCAGGTCGGTCTTCTTCAGCACGACCTTTGCGCCGTTCGACAGCGTCAGCTCAGTATAACCGAACAAGTCGTTCTTCACCTCTTTTACTATAGAGCCCTTCTTAGGCATCGTTGTCATGAGGGGTTCATCCTTCACATTGTCCACATAAGCCTCCAGCTTCTCGGCGCGGGCTGCCTTGATGGCGCCCAACAGTCCCTCTTCGGTGGGATAGACGGCACCGTCCTTTTCCTGATTGAAACTCAGCACCACCATGTTCGAGTCGTTCTCGGGCACCAGTTCCTTCATCACCATATTGATATTCTCCAGCGGCAGAGCTGGCACCACCTGCTTCATCAGCTGGTAAGAGTCGTCAATTGAGGGGATGGGCTCGTTAGCCAGGAAGTGCTGCACATACTGGTTGACGAACGATGCATTGTAGCGTTTGTCCTTGTTCGAGTACTGCTTGTCGAGTGCACTCAGCGTGTTGGCCTTCGAACGGCCATACTCCGTAGCGGCGAAGCCGAACTCAGCGGCGCGGCGCACTTCGGTGAAGACGCGCTGCAGGGCCTCGTTCATCTTGCCGTCCTTGGGAACGACAGCGATATCGAGGGCGTCCTTCGTTCTCGACAGCAGATAGGTACCGTCACCCACCTGTGCCTGCAGATAGGGGCAGTCAGGCTCCTGCGCCATCTCAGCCAGACGGCTGTTCAGCATACCAAGAGCAGTATTCTTCATGTAACTGGTCAGCAGATAGGCCACCGACGTCTTGACAGAGTCAGGTATGGCGTCGTGCTTGATCATCACCTCCACCATATTGATACGCTGCTCCTTGTCCTTGTCAATGACCACGATGGGTTCCTTGTTGTCAGGCACAGTTTCTGCCACTACTTTGGCGGCATCGGCAGCAGGTTTGGCAATCTGCGAGAACATGGTTTTGATTTTCTGTTCCACCTGGTCAACGTCGATATCACCAACCACAATGATTCCCTGGTTGTCGGGGCGGTACCACTTCTCGTAGTACGACTGCAGGAACGGACGTTCGAAGTTGTCGATAATCTCCATCAGACCGATGGGCATGCGGTGACCATACTTAGAACCGGGATAGAGTTTCGGCAGGTCACGCTCCAGCATACGCATCTGGGCAGAGGTACGCAGACGCCACTCCTCATGGATGACACCACGTTCCTTCTCAATCTCCTCCTGCTCCAGCAGCAGACCATCGGCCCAGTCCCACAGAATCATCAGACACGAGTCGATGATGCCTTCACGCGTCGTGGGTACATTACTTATATTATAGACCGTCTGGTCAATGCTGGTATAGGCATTCAAGTCCGTACCGAACTTCACGCCGACGCTCTCGCACCAACGCAGCAGCTCGTTGCCCTTGAAATGCTTCGAGCCGTTGAAAGCCATATGCTCCAGGAAATGCGCCAAACCTCGTTGGTCGTCGTTCTCCTGAATAGAACCCACCTTCTGGGCGATATAGAACTCAGCACGCTGTTCTGGCCACGCGTTGTGACGGATATAATAGGTCAGTCCGTTATCCAACTTACCAATGCGCACTGCGGGGTCAACGGGGATGTCAGGCATCTGCTGTGCTACAGCAGACACCACAGCCACTGTGGCGACAAAGACCACAGCGAAGAGTCTCTTCAGTTGATTCATGTTGTTGATAATTTATTGATTTTTATCGATTTAATTGTTTCAGTCTGCAAAGGTACAAAGAAAAAGTGAAAAGTAAAGAGTGAAGAGTAAAAAAAATGCTGTCGCCCTACCTTTTCATATTCCTTGGATGATGTTCTAATATCTCACGACGCAACGTTGTCGTGTCGATATGGGTATATATTTCGGTGGTGCCGATCGATTCGTGTCCCAACAGTGCTTGGATAACACGAAGGTCGGCACCACCTTCCAACAGGGCGGTGGCAAAGGAATGGCGCAAGGTGTGTGGCGAGATGGTCTTGCGGATGCCTGCCAGCTCTGCCTGCTGCTTAATCATAATCAGAATCATGGTTCGCGTCAGGTGGGCGCCGCGACGGTTCAGAAAGACGTAGTCCTCCTCGCCGGGCTTGATTTTCATGACCTGACGGTCATCGAACCAATAACCAAGTTCCTTGATGGCCTTCGGCGAGATAGGTACCAAGCGCTCTTTTGAGCCCTTACCCATCACACGAACGTACTGTTCCTCGATGTAGAGGTCTGTCAGTTTCAGGTTTACCAACTCCGAGACACGCAAGCCACAGGAGAAGAGTACTTCGATGATAGCGCGGTTGCGATGGCCCTCCCACTTCGACAGGTCTATCGACTCCTCCAGCTGGTCCACCTCGGCAGTCGACAGCACTTCAGGCAGATGCTCGCCTATCTGTGGCGACTCCAGCAGTTCCGTAGGGTCGTCGTCGCGATAGCCGTCGAGTTGCAGATAACGGAAGAATGCGCGTAGGCCACTCAGTATGCGGCATTGCGAGCGCGGTCCGATGCCGATGTCGTGGAGTCCTGCAGCAAATGTCTGCAGGTCTTCCAGCTGCACCGACAGGACATCCTTGTCCTCGCGGCTCAGGAACATCAGCAGTTTCTCCAAGTCACGCTGATAAGCCTCCAACGTGTTTTTGGAGAAGTTGCGCTGCAGCTTCAGGTAGCGCACATAGCCCTTGATAATCTGAACATTCTTCATTTATCACATAGGAGCACAGCTCCGCTTAAGCCACAGACGCTCGTCCTCGTCCAGTTGTGGCGCTAACCGCTCGTACACCATCTGGTGATAATCGTTCAGCCACTGCAGCTCCTCGTCCGTCAACATCTCAACCACGATGGGCGCAGTGTCGATAGGACAGAGCGTCAGCGGCTCAAACTGCAGGAACTCACCAAACTCCGTCTTTTTATAAGGTGTAACCAACAGTGTATTCTCTATGCGCACGCCAAAACGTCCGGCCAGATAGATGCCAGGCTCGTCGGTCACCGTCATACCACTGACCAGCGGGGCGGGTTTCCACTCCATACGCAACTGATGAGGTCCCTCGTGTACACAGAGATATGAGCCCACGCCGTGTCCCGTGCCATGCAGATAGTTCAGTCCCTCGCGCCACATAGCCTGGCGTGCCAGGATATCGAGCTGAGTGCCGCTGGCGCCACTGGGGAACTTACAGAGCTCCACCTGTATATGGCCCTTCAGCACCAACGTGTAGATATGGCGCTGTTCCTCGGTCAGCGGGCCGAGGGCGATAGTACGCGTGATGTCCGTCGTACCGTCTTGGTACTGTGCGCCACTGTCAAGCAGCAGCAGGCCCTCCGGCTTCAGGGGTATGTCCGTCTCGGGCGTTGCCTCGTAGTGAACAATGGCGCCGTGTTCGCCGTAGGCTGCTATCGTGTCGAATGACAGCCCGCGATATAACGCCTGCTCAGCACGCAGTCCCCCCAGCTTCTCTGAGACAGAAATCTCCGTCTCAAGAGAGCCGCCACATCCGTTAAGCCCATTTCTCCCATACATCTCCTCCAGCCACTTCAGGAACTTCACCATCGCCACGCCGTCCTTCACCATTGCCCGTCGCATGCCGTCTATCTCCGTTTGGTTCTTCACCGTTTTCATCCTGGCTACCGGCGACTCCGCCTCGACAATGAGTGGAGAGTGGAGAGTGGAGAGTGAAGAATCGGCTTTGCCGGAAGAGTGAAGAGCGAAAAGCGCATAGTTCACCTCGTCAGGGTCCAGTAGGATATTGTACTCGAAGTAGTCGCGCAGGCCTTGTGCGACATCCTCATAGGGAGCCACATCAACACCCTCCTGTTTCAGATACGTCTCAACCTCCGGCGAGAGTTTCACCTTATTTATATATAGAGTGACCTTTTGCGTCGATATCAAAAGGTAAGAAACGAACACAGGGTTACAGTGCACGTCCGATCCGCGCAGGTTCAGCGTCCAGGCGATGTCGTCGAGCGCCGCCATCAGCATACCGTCGGCGTGCTTCTCGCGCAAAGCCTTGCGGATACGTGCAATCTTGTCGTGAGCCGTCTCGCCGGCAAACTCCAGCGGTTGAAGTTCCACCTTGTTTTCCGGTATCGGTGGACGGTCTGTCCAGATGCGCGACAGTATATCCAGATTCGTCCTCACCGTAATGCCGCCACGCTGACGCAAATCAGCGATAAGGTCCTTTACCATCGAGGCCGACGAACACATTCCGTCGATACCCACCTCCGTGCTGACTGCTGTGCCAGACCCTTGGAATACTTCGCTCTGCGAAGAACAGCCAGACGAAAGTTCCCAGCCAATCCACTCGGCGATGGTGGGTGTGTCTGGCATCTTCATGCGCATCAATTGGAACTCCGTGCCTTGCAGTTGCTGCTCAGCCGCCAGAAAATAGCGGCTGTCCGTCCACAGGGCAGCGCTGGTAAGTGTCACCACGGCCGTGCCAGCCGACCCGTTGAAGCCACTTATCCACTCGCGCCCCTTCCAATGGTCAGCCACGTATTCACTCTGATGAGGATCGGTGCTGGGGAAGATAAACGCCCCCAGTCCCTCGCGGCGCATCTCCTCGCGCAGCGCTTCCAGTCGTTTTTTCACACTTTTCATGGGTGCAAAGATACGATTAAGTGAGTAAAAAACAAAAAAAATCTTTTTGTTTTTTCGAACGTGAGTATCTTCGACGTCAGTCAGAGATACGATTAAGTGAGCGAAAAAAACAAAAGAAACTTTATTTTTTCGACCGTAAGTGCCTTTTGAGGTTGAAAAATCGTGAAAAGAGGTCGAAAATCCGTTAATTATCGCATTTTAAACCTCAAATAACGATAATTCGACCTGACATCATGATTTTCGACGTAACTTTGCACCATCACAAACAACGTGATGAGGAGCAGCAGGCGAGCTGCTCGATGAAGCCCCGACAATCTGACCTTATTTCTACTTACTAAAGACAAGAAACACTATGATAATCTAGTACAACCTGATGACTGGGCTTCAATTCATGGAAATTAATAAAGAAACATTTAGTTTCCCTTTTGACACAGTCAACAATCCCGGACGACAAAAGTCATCCGGGATTGTTGCTTACATGGACTGACAGCCCCTACTGCATACGAAGAAAACGGGAGGGCACGACTTTCGGAAAATACTCCATGAGTTTTGAAAAATTCTCATGGAGTATTTCGCGAAAGTCATGGAGTATTTTTCAAAACTCGCGCCCTTTTTGTTATACCGACTTTGCAAAGGCGACAGATAGCAGACCTATTTCGTGCCGATTAACACAGATTAATAGTCGGAACTGCATGAAATCTCTTTTTTTTTGTAACTTTGCGCCACGAAATTCAAAAACAAAACACAACAAGATTATGGCATTTTTAACAGACGAGAAATTGGTGATTGTTGGCGCCGGCGGTATGATTGGCTCCAACATGGTTCAGAGTGTGCTCATGCTGGGTCTGACTCCCAACATCTGCTTGTACGACATCTATGAGCCGGGCGTTCATGGTGTTTATGACGAGATGTGTCACTGCGCCTTCCCCGGTGCAAACATCTCTTATACAGTAGATCCTAAAGAGGCTTTCACCGGTGCCAAGTACATCATCTCTTCAGGTGGTGCTCCCCGTAAGGAGGGTATGACACGTGAAGACCTGCTGAAGGGCAACTGCCAGATTGCAGCCGACTTCGGTGAAAACATCAAGAAGTACTGCCCCGACGTGAAGCACGTAGTGGTTATCTTCAACCCCGCTGACGTGACCGCTCTGACCGCTCTGATCCACTCTGGTCTGAAGCCCAACCAGCTGACCTCTCTGGCTGCTCTCGACTCTACCCGTCTGCAGCAGCAGCTGGCTCAGGAGTTCGGCGTTCGTCAGGACAAGGTTACCAACGCCTACACCTACGGTGGTCACGGCGAGCAGATGGCCGTATTCGCCAGCAAGGCTCTCATCGACGGCAAGCCCCTCTCTGAGCTTTCACTCTCTGAGGAGCGCTGGGCTGAAATCAAGCACATGACAACACAGGGCGGCAGCAACATCATCAAGCTGCGTGGCCGTTCGTCATTCCAGAGCCCCGCTTACCAGGCTGTCAAGATGATTGAGGGCGCTATGGGCGGTGAGCCCTTCAAGTGGCCTGCCGGTTGCTATGTCAACGCTTACGGCTTTAAGAACGTCATGATGGCTATGCCTACCGTTATCGACAAGGACGGTGTTCACTTCACTGAGCCCGAGGGCACAGCTGAGGAGATGGCAGCACTGCAGGCTTCTTACGAGCACCTGCAGAAGATGCGCGACGAGATTATCTCGCTGGGTATCATCCCTGCCGTTGAGGACTGGTGCAAGGACAATGCAAACCTGTAATCAATTGATAACCGACAATTGACAAATAACAGGTATGGCTTTGATAAAAAGTTATCGCGGTCTCGCTCCCAAATGGGGGCGAGACTGTTATTTTAGCGAGAACGCCACCATCGTGGGCGACGTCACTATGGGTGACGAGTGCTCGGTATGGTTCAGCGCCGTCGTTCGCGGCGATGTGGCTCCAATCACCATTGGCAACTGCACCAATATCCAGGACGGCAGCTGTGTACACGTGACCTACGAGACGGGGCCGACTCACATAGGCAATTTCGTGACCATAGGCCACAACGTGACGGTGCATGCCTGCACCATCCACGACCATGCGCTGATAGGTATGGGCTCTACCCTGCTCGACGGCTGCGAAGTGGGCGAAGGAGCAATCGTGGCAGCTGGTGCCCTGGTGCTGCAGAACACGAAGATTCCTGCCGGTGAAATCTGGGGCGGCGTACCGGCGAAGTACATCAAACCGGTCAGACCGGGACAGACAGACAACGCCAAGCATTACGTGGAATACTCAAAGTTCTATCTGGAAGAACAGCAGGAGAATCAATCAACAAAAAAGGAGTGAACATAGGTTCACTCCTTTTTTATATCGTTGTTTAGTGGCTCACTTCTTGTTCTTCTCGTAGTGTGCCAGTCCTCTCTGGACATTATCAATAATGGCCTGCGAGGAGAAAGTAGCACCGGTAACGGCATCGACCTTCTTGGCCTTCGCCTCCTTGACGGTCAGACCATCCCAGGCGTTGAGCAGGGCCTTCTTGACCTTGACCATATACTTAGGTGTCTCCTGATTCTTCAGAATCTCAATCTTCTCAACTTTGTTCTTGCGAATGAAAATCTTCACAGGAACGGCACCGGCGTAGCCCTCGACATCAGGACAGACGGTAGTGGTGTTGACAACCGTAGCACCATTCTCCTTGGTGACGGCTCCGTCGAAGCGGGCGGCACTCATCAGAGCGACGGCTACGACAGCTACAATCAGAATCTTCTTAGTCATTTTATGTTTTGTTTTTATTAAGTTGGTACTATAGAGTCATGTGTGACAGAATCATATCGGTGGCTCCTGCCAGACTCTTGACGAACTGACCAGCCTTGACGCCCTCACCACGGAGATAGTCTGCATCGGCAGCAAAGCGATTCATCATAACAGCAAACTGCTCGTAGTTGCTAATCTCGAAACCACCACTCTGCTTGAGTCCCTGTGCTTCCTGGAACTTCTGGTTATTAGGACCGAAGAATACGGGCACATCCCAGACGGCTGCCTCCAGCAGGTTATGGATACCGACACCGAAACCGCCGCCAACATAAGCGACATCCCCATAATGGTAGATGCTGCTGAGCAGACCAAAGCAGTCGATGATGAGGACATCACTTGAGTTGAGAACTGAGGGTTGAGTGCTGAGCATTTTCTCTGCCTCGGTGTAACGTACGACCTGACGGCCGGCAAGCAGGGCTTCAATCTGCGTAAGATGGTCCTCGCCAATGACGTGAGGAGCAATGATGAGCTTCCACTCTGGATGCTCATTGAAATATCGGATAAAGATTTCCTCATCGGGAAGCCATGAAGAGCCAGCGACAAAGACTTTCTGCCCTAAGCATTCGTTCTCCTCACTTCCTCCGTCTCTCTTCTTCACAAAAGCCTCAACAACAGGCAAGTGCTTGGCTTGCTCCTTAATCTGCAGCACCCGGTCGAAACGAGTATCGCCAGTCACCGTCGCACAACGGATACCAATCTGCTCTAGCAGCTGGCGGCTCTGTTCATTCTGAACAAAGAAATGGGTGAAGCAGTTGAGCACCCGGCTATACTGCCGGCCATACCAACGGAAGAACACCTGATCAGGACGGAAGATGCTTGAGACACTATAGACGGGCACATGACGGTGCTTCAGAATATGCAGGTAGTTATACCAGAACTCATACTTGATGAAAAACGCCATCACAGGACGCACCAGACGAAGGAAGCGCAAGGCGTTGATAGGGGTATCGAGTGGCAGGTAGCAGATAATGTCGGCACCGGCATAGTCCTTGCGTACCTCATAGCCAGAGGGCGAGAAGAACGTCAACAGAATCTTGTATTCCGGATGCTCGCGACGCAGGCGTTCCATGAGCGGACGCCCTTGTTCAAACTCGCCCAGCGAAGCAGCATGGAACCACACATACTTGGCTGCGGGATCGACCTTTGCCTTGAGCACACCGAAAGCAGCACGCTCACCGCGCCACATCATGCGTACCTTTTTATTGAAGAGGCTATAGACAGCGACGCCTAACAGGTAGATATAGATAATGATGTTATAAATCATTGGCACCTGGGTAAGTGAAACAATCAGCGCTACGGATTATCCGAGCACCTCGATGGCTCGCTTCATGCGACGGATGGTCTCCTCCTTGCCTAAGAAAGCGGAGATGTCGAACATACCGGGACCCTTGCCCTCGCCGACGAGCGTCAGACGCCACGCATTCATAATGTTGCCAAGTTTATACTCCTTCTGCTCTATCCACTGATGGACAATCTGCTCCTGGTTCTCCAGCGAGAAATCATCGATGCCATCAAGCACGCCGATAAGCTCAGCGAGTTGGGCGGCAGAGTCTTCCTTCCAGCGCTTCTTGGCCGTTTTCTCGTCATACTCGGTAGGAGCCTCGAAGAAGAACGAGCAGAGAGGCCACAGCTCCTTGACGAAGCTGACGCGATCCTTCATCATACGGCAGACCTCCGTCACACGCTCCAATGTAGCCTGCGGACAGTGCTGCTGCACCTCAGGCAGCCAGAGCTGTGCAATCTCCTCATTGGACTTCTTCAGGATATACTCGTGGTTGAACCAGATGCCTTTCTCATAGGCGAACTTGGCACCAGCCTTCGAACACTTCGTGATGTCGAACAGGGGCACCAGCTCGTCGAGCGAGAAGAGTTCCTGCTCAGTACCGGGATTCCATCCCAGCAGAGCCAGGAAATTGATGACTGCCTCGGGGAAGTAGCCGTCCTCGCGGTAGCCGCGGCTGACGTCACCCGTCTTGGGGTCGTGCCACTCCAGCGGGAACACAGGGAAGCCCAGTCGGTCGCCATCGCGTTTCGACAGCTTACCCTTGCCGTCGGGCTTAAGCAACAGCGGCAGGTGGGCAAAGCGGGGCATCGTGTCGGCCCAGCCGAAAGCCTCGTAAAGCAGCACATGCAACGGGGCGCTGGGCAGCCACTCCTCGCCACGGATAACGTGGGTGATCTCCATCAGATGGTCGTCGACGATGTTAGCCAGATGGTATGTGGGCAGGTCATCGGCACTCTTGTAGAGCACCTTATCGTCGATGATGTCGCTCTTGACACGCACCTCGCCACGGATGAGGTCGTCGACGAGCACCTCCTGTCCGGGCTCAATCTTGAAGCGTACGACATACTGGCAACCTTCAGCAATGAGTCGCTCGACCTCTTCCTTTGGAAGGGTCAGCGAGTTGCGCATCATAGTGCGGGTCTTCGAGTCGTACTGGAAGTTCTGAATCTCAGCACGCTTCGCATCCAGTTCCTCTGGGGTGTCGAAAGCGATATAGGCTTTATCGGCGTCGAGCAGCTGTTTCACATACTGACGGTAGATGTCACGACGCTCGCTCTGACGGTAGGGACCCTTGTCGCCACCGAACGAGACGCCCTCGTCGAACTTAATGCCGAGCCACTTGAACGACTCGATGATGTATTCCTCGGCACCAGGCACGAAACGGTTAGAGTCGGTGTCCTCAATACGGAACACCAAATCGCCGCCGTGCTGACGGGCAAAGAGGTAATTATACAGGGCGGTACGCACACCGCCAATATGTAAAGCGCCTGTTGGACTGGGCGCAAAACGCACCCTTACTCTTCTATCTGACATGTCTCTTTTGCTAATTTTCTGCAAAAGTACTACTTTTTTTTGATATATACGGTTTTTTTTCGTATTTTCGCGTCGGAAAAGTCACGAATTACGTAAATAAGGACAAAAAATGAGCACTTTGAAGCAGTCTGACACCCTGAGTTGGCGCGATTTCCTGATTCGCGCCGCATTGGTCATTGTCTCTGTGACCGTCATCGTCATAACCCTGCCACGCGACAGCGACGTGAACTTCAAGATAGAACAAGGAAAGCCCTGGCGCTATGCCGACTTCACGGCTCCTTTCGACTTCCCCATCTACAAGAGCGACGCGGTGGTCAAGGCCGAGCAAGACAGCATTCTGCGGCTCTACGAACCTTATTATACATACACGCAGGATCAGGAGAACAAGGCCGTCCGGCAGTTCACCAAGGAGTACAGCCAGGGCATTCCCGACCTGCCGTCCGACTTCATCAGCATCATTGCCAACCGCCTGCACCAGCTGTACACCCAGGGCATCATGAATACCGACGAATACCAGAAGCTGAGTCGTGACACCTCGGCCATGATACGCGTTGTGCAGGGAAAGAACGCTGTCAGCGTACCCATCACGAAGGTGCTGTCGACAGTCAAGGCCTACGAGCTGCTCTTCGCAGACCCTGCCATAGCCAGCCACGAAGAACAGCTGAAGAAGTGTAACCTGAACGACTATATCGTGGCCAATCTCATCTATGACCAGGCACGTAGCGAGACCAGCCACCGCGACCTGCTCAACACCGTACCACTGGCCACTGGCGTCGTGCAGCGCGGACAGAAGATTATCGACCGCGGCGGCATCGTCGACGAGAAGACCTATAACACCCTGCAGTCATACCTCAAGGAAAGCGAGCGCCGTCACAAGGACGACAAGCAGCTCAGCAGGACGCTGGTAGGACAAATCATCTACGTCGGTCTCCTCATGGTGGCCTTCACGCTGTTCCTCACCATCTTCCGTAACGACTATTTCGAGAAGATACGCTCGATGGCGATGATCTATTCCTTCATCATCCTCTTTGCCGTACTCACATCACTCCTTGTCAGCCACAGCCTGCTGCATGTCTACATCATACCCTTCGCTATGGTGCCCATCTTCATCCGCGTATTCGTGGACTCGCGAACGGCCTTCATGGCCCACCTGACACTGGTGCTCATCTGCGCCTGTATCCTGCAGCACCCGCTGGAGTTCGTGGCCGTCGAGCTGATGGCCGGACTGGTAGCCATCTTCACGCTGCGCGAACTGAGCAGCCGTTCACAGCTCTTCTGGACAGCCATCATCGTGACCGCCGTCGCCACAGCCACCAACCTGTCGCTCGAGCTGATGAGAGCCAACAACATGACCGCCATCGACTTCGGCGACTACAACTACCTGCTGCTCAGCGGTATCATGCTTTTCTGCTCATATCCCCTGCTCTATATCATTGAGAAGGCGTTCGGCTTCACGTCGAACATCACCCTCATTGAGCTCAGCGACATGAACAAAGACCTGCTGCGACGCATGAGTGAGGTAGCGCCAGGCACCTTCCAGCACTCCATACAGGTGGGCAACCTGGCAGCAGAGATAGCCAACAAGATCGGGGCCAAGAGCCAGCTCGTCCGTACGGGTGCCCTCTATCACGACATCGGCAAAATCATGAAGCCCATCTACTTCACTGAGAATCAGTCGGGCTACAACCCGCACGACGGACTGACATACGTAGAGAGTGCGCAAATGATTGTCAGCCACGTCACGGAAGGCGTCAAGCTTGCCGATAAGTACAACCTGCCCAACGTCATTCGCGACTTCATCAGCACACACCACGGACAGGGCAAGGCCAAGTACTTCTACGTCAAACAGAAGAACGAGTTCCCTGAAGAGCCCGTCGACGACCTGCTCTTCACCTATCCCGGCCCTAACCCGACGACGAAGGAACAGGCCATTCTGATGATGGCCGACTCAGTGGAGGCCGCCTCCCGCTCGCTGTCCGAATATACCGAGAAGAACATTCGCGAACTGGTGGACCATATCATCGACGCACAGGTCAGCGAGGGCTACTTCCGCGACTGCCCCATCACTTTCCGCGACGTCCAGTACGCCAAGACCGTCCTTATCGAGAAACTGAAGACCACCTATCATACGCGTATCTCGTACCCAGAACTCAAGAAGTAGACAAGAGTACTGCTTTTAGACAAGAGTACAAGAGAACAATTATTTGAAAGGAGAACATAAAAATAACATGTTCTCATGTATTCCTGTCGAAAAAAGGTTCTTATGTCACATTTTATGCACAAAATTGCACAAATGTGCATATTTGTGTGCAATTTCCGTTAAACTTCGTTAACAATGTGGGCGCTAACACCGCACTTATGAACAATTGGCTTACCTTTGCAGCCAATTTCAGAACAACCAAGTTTTTAGGATATGAAAGTACAAGCAATTCTGGTCGGCATGATGCTGGCCGCAACTACCACCGCAACAGCCGGTGGCATCTTAACCAACACAAATCAGAGTATTGACTTCCTTCGTAACCCCGCCCGCGATGCTGCCATCGGCCTGGACGGCGTTTATAGCAATCCCGCCGGTGTAGCCTTCCTGTCAGAAGGTTTCCACTTCGGCTTCAACTGGCAGTATGCTCACCAGACGCGTACCATCGAGTCGACTAGTCCCTTCTTCGCACTGGGCAAGAAGAACAACGGCGCCACCACGAAGACCTTCGAGGGTGTGGCCGATGCCCCCTGCATTCCCTCTGTCCAGGCTGCTTATAACACCGGCAACTGGTCGTGGCAGTTCAATTTCTCCGTTCCTGGCGGTGGCGGCAAGTGTGAGTTTGCCGACGGTCTGGGCTCTTTCGAGAGCGTTGTCGGCAACATTGCCAACCAGCTGAAGCCGCTGGGCGCTCAGGGCTACGACATGGACGGCTACATGCAGGGACGCCAGTACTACTTCGGTTTCCAGCTGGGCACGGCCTATAAGGTGATGGACAACCTCTCTGTCTATGGCGGTCTGCGCCTGCTTTGGGGTACAGCCACCTATCGCGCACGCATCAGTAATATTATGGTGAACACGGCAGGCGGCTACGTCGACTTCAGCAGCTTCCTGCAGACAGGCACCGCTACCGTCGACGGCGGACTGAGCCAGGTCAATGCCGGCATCGCACAGCTGGAGGCCGTCCCCGGCGCCACGCTACTGCCGCAGTATGACGAACTCGTCGCCAAAAAGGCGCAGCTGGAGAATACCCGTCAGAGCCTCAACGCCCTGCAGAAGTACTCCGAGGGTGTGAACCTGCTCTGCAACCAGTCGTCGGTGGGCATCGCTCCCGTCATTGGTGCCGACTACAAGGCCGGCCGTTTTAACTTCGCCGCCAAGTATGAGTTCAAGACGCAGATTCGCATGAAGAACGAGTCGACCGTCTTCGAGGCCAGCGAGATAGCCGCCGTCAACAAGTTCCGCGACAGCGAGGAGGTCAACGAGGATGCTCCCGCACAGCTGGCCCTCGGCGCCCAGTGGGCTCCCGTCGACCAGGTCCGCGTCAACGTCGGCTGGCACCACTTCTTCGACAAGGATGCCGAGTGGTATAACAACGCCCAGGACCTGCTCGACCACGACAGCAACGAGTATCTGGCCGGTGTGGAGTGGGACATCAACGACCGTCTGACCATCTCAGGTGGCATGCAGCTGACACGCTACGGACTCTCCGACCAGTACATGAACGACATGTCGTTCGTCGTCAACAGCTACAGCCTGGGCTTGGGCTTTAACTACAAGGCCAACGACAAGCTCGTGCTGAAAGCCGGCTACTTCCAGACCAACTACGACCACTACAAGCGCGAGAACTACCCCGCCGAGGGCTTCTCCGACGACTTCACCCGCACCAACCGCGTGCTAGGCGTGGGTTGTGAGATAAATTTGTAATAAATTGTTCCGTTTTGGCGGATTTATAGTCAATAATTCGGCTGTGAAGATATTTTTTCGTATCTTTGCAGCCGAAATTCTTTTATTATAACAAACCGAAATGACCAAGAAACTTTTACTGATTGCAGCCGTAGCCCTGGCAACACGGGCCACTGCCGGTGGTCTGATGACCAACACCAACTATCACGTTGCCTTCGACCGTATGATGGCACGTGGTGCCTCCACAGAGATTGACGCCGCCTACTCCAACCCCGCCGGACTGGTGTGGGGCTACAACGGTTTCCAGCTCTCCATTGACTTCCAGAAGCCCTGGCAGAACCGCGACATCGAGTGCAACGGCGTGAAGTATCCCGGCAAGGCCTCGGCCCCCATCGTGCCCGCCCTCTTCGCCAGCTACAAGAAAGACCGTCTGGCCGTCTCCTCGATGATTGGCATCGTGGGCAGCGGCGGCTACGTGAAGTTCAACAACGGCATACCCATGTTCAGTGTACCCGTTGCCGCCACGTTGGCAGGCAACAGCATCACTCAGGGTTACGCCCTCGACACCAAGATGGAAGGTAAGCAGTATATCTACGGTGGACAGGTGAACGTCGCCTATCGTCTGAGCGATAATTTCTCGGCATCCGTCGGCATGCGTGCCAACTACTACGACGGCTTCACCCGCGGACACCTCACAGCCGTAGCTGGCAACCAATTGGCCGGCATGTTGCAACAGATCGGCATGCTGCCCACAGGAAAGGCCGACCTCGTCAACATGCAGCTCGACTGCAACCAGACGGGCTGGGGCTTCGCACCCATCGTCGGCTTCAACTCCCACATCGGTCCCCTGACCGTCGCCGCACGCTATGAGTTCCGCACCAAGCTGAAGACCAAGAACGACACCAAGCAGCTCATCATCGGCTCTATGGGACAGGACGTCGACATCAAGGCGATGGCCGAGAAGATAGGCACCCAGCAGACCATTGCCGCCCTGTCGCAGACCACCCTCAGCGCTATGGCCCCGAAGATTGGCGAATACCTGCCCGACGAAGAGACACGCTACGACATGCCCGCCCTCCTCTCGCTGGCTGTGGGTTATGAGTTCACAGACAAGCTGCGTGTCACCGCCGAGTACCATTTCTTCGACGACAAGAACGCCAAGATGTCAGGCGACCGTCAGAAAGAGCTGAAGAGCGGCACCAACGAGTATCTGATTGGTGCTGAGTACGACATCAACGACCGCTTCACCGTCAGCCTTGGCGGCCAGCGCACCAACTACGGTCTCAGCGACGGCTACCAGACGGACAACTCCTTCGCCTGCGACAGCTACAGCATTGGCATTGGCGGAGCCTGGAACGTCACCGACAAGATTCGCCTCAACGCCGGCTATTTCTGCACCATCTACAGCGACTACACCAAGACAGCCGCCTACGGACAGGAGACCTTCAGCCGCACCAACAACGTCGTCGGCGTTGGCGTCGACTTTAAGTTCTAAGTCGTTGTCGGCCTCTCAGCGTCTCGCTATTTTCTGTCCTTGTCCGACAACGATACCCCGAAAGTTATCAGTAGCCTGAGTGCCGCCAAGCGTATAAACGCGGGCAGCGCCAGGCTCTTTTTCATTCATCATTCTCCCGCTGT
>Ga0247611_10002841_pt1 | contig 26856 bp, 26 predicted proteins | sample 177DNAGHGhighgp2_FD_192422 | JGI IMG/M metagenome (GOLD analysis project Ga0247611, IMG submission 192422) | Sheep rumen microbial communities from Palmerston North, Manawatu-Wanganui, New Zealand - 1770 DNA GHGhigh gp2 | ecosystem: Host-associated > Mammals > Digestive system > Stomach > Rumen... | reverse complement strand
TATCTCGTCTGTACTCTTTGCCATACGACTGCAAAGGTACGAAGAATATTTGGTTTGTATGCATACTCAACTGTTAAACACTTTAACGAATGGAAATGTTAACTCACACTAAATCCAGTAGAACCACTTTACAATTATGCTGCACTATATAAACGTAGCAGGTTAAACTTCTATTGTCTAAGCATGACACAGTTCATCTGACGGCCTCCCTTATGACAATGATATCGGCTCTGTTCGGTGTCAAAGTAGAAAATCTTCCTTTTCCCCTCTGGCATGGTTGCCTTGTAGTTCAGGACGGTACCGTTCTTGATGGCTGCCGCTACCATGGCCGATACGTTAAAGGTCTTCTTGCTTTTCGCTTTACCCGTCGATGCGCTGAAGTTGCCAAAGGTGGCAATGGTACAGTCACCAACCCATAAGACCTGGGGTGGCATTTCCGGCTTCTCTGACGGATGTATGGTCCCTTTATTGAAGTATCTCTCTAACTGTTCATCTGTGAACTCGCTTTTGAAGAGCATTCCGATCTCCAAGGATTCCTCCTTGACGACCTTCTGCTTCTTCCTGTTATTGTCTTTTCCCATTTCCGTTACTGCTATTTTTGGACTGGCCAGGCTTTTCTGTAGCCTTGACCGTGGATTTCTTTATAAGTTCTGTCAACTGAGCGTCAGTAAGCATGTAGCCACTGACACTGCTCTTCCTGGTCTTTGACTTACCCATTACGCTGTTCTTTTTTTAGTTGAAAATATAAGGAGGACTGTTTAAGTGCATCCTGAATGGTCACCACAGGGTCATTCTTCATCCATTCGTCAAGCTCCTTCTTGCAGAAATAGACCTGCTTTCCTCTTGGCTTGTAGTGGGGAATGGTGTGTGCGCTGGTCATCTTGTAAAGCTGACTCATTGATATTCCCAGATAGTAACAGGCTTCCTCTGAGGTAAGCATATCCTTACTCGTAAAGAGCATGGCTTCCACCTTGCTCAATCTCTTCTGGAAGTCTGCCGGGTCGAAATTCACGAAATCCTCCAAGGAGCCGAGCTTGTCAATCAGATACTCGACTCGTTTGTTCAGGATCTCGTAATCAATCTTATTCTTCATTGTCTATACCTTATTATATAATATATAGAGGGGCTACCCCCGAAACTGAAACGATTCGGCGGCAAAGGTAGCCCTTCCTGATAAGATTCAAGTGATAACGACCTTGATACTTCTTACTATCAGTATGAGTATCAGGCTACGGTTGTTTCACTTGTTTGCTTTACTCTTCTTTTTCTTTCATACTTTTCAGTTTTTTTGCAAAGTTGGCAAATGCTTTCTGTGTTTGCGGATGACGGTTCCTGTACTCACTGAGACTTGTACTGATGTCAGTACGCTTCAGGACTTTCATCGTCTTGTAGGAACACAGCAGCTGATAGTCCGCAATAAGCTTCTGCCAGTTGTGGGAAATAAGATGCTCTGACCTGAGACAGTCCAGGAACAGGGCTGCAAGGCCGTTGTTGCTGACCTGTAATGGCCGGTCAAGAGAACAGGAAAAGAACAATTCCATATCCTCCTTCGTCACGTCGCTAACAAACAAATGAGCCTCATTGACCATATCAGCAATGAGGCTCAATTGAATATCATTAAAGTAAGACAAAGAAGTAGGCATGAAATCAGCCATCGCACCATAGTCATTCGATTCTTCGGCAACTGTTTCTGTCGTGTTGAACTCATGCTGCAGCTTCTTGGATTCATGTCTTGTCAGGCCTTCCTGACTGAAATACTTCAGTACAAGATCCTTCCTGTTTGCTAGCAGGTCAAACATGCTGTTGATGTTCATGGTATGCTGCTTCCATGAACTGATGTCTGAACTGTCAATAAGAAGATTGAAACTGATGAAGTCTGTTACATAGCGGTGATAGGTCTTCCGGCCTGTAACAAACTGGGTCTGGAACTCTGCATAAGCAGTTTCGTACAACTCCCAAAGCTCATCCTGGGATGGTTTACCTTTCTTTGGCTTGCGTTGGTTTTCGCAACGAATACACAAAAAGAGAGAGCACGGAGAAATTTACTTTCCGTTTCATCATTTTGTGAAGTTAAAAATTAAACAATAAGCCTCTTTTCAGTGAGGCCACTCATTGATAAAATCCACACTTTAATACCTGCCAGGTATTCATGGTGGGTTATGGGTATGACTTTACTTGCAATCAAGTTTGCTGTAATTTCCAATTGGTAGTGCAAAGATAGAAGCATCTTGTGCAGTCTATCTGCACAAGTACAAAGAATCATCTTTATGCCTTCTTTCATGCGTTTAAACTCCTTATTAACGGACAAACTTATGTCTTCTTATGCCATTTGAAATGGCTTCCTCTCTTTCACTTATAGTCATTGGAACATCGTTGGTTCTGCCTGACTCAGCCCATCTTACCAGCTCATCCTTGAACAGGATATAGTTCTTTCCCTTGCGTGTGGCCGGTATGTTTCCGTTCTCCAGATGATAATACATCGTCGAGCGTTTCATCTTCAGGAACGCACAGGCTTCTGTGAGGGACATGGGGATATGGCCGTTCTCCTCAGATTTTTTCTTTTGGGTGAGATCTCCTTGCAACTGGTGTAACAGATGCTCTAAACCATCTACTTTCTGGAGAAGAAGGGTCACTGCGGACGGCAGTTCGTTAAATGTCAATTCTTCGTATGCCATTATTCTAAATGTTTGAATGATGGTGCAAAGAAATAAACTGATTCAATGCTGACAAAGACTTACTGGAATAAGTTTCAGATAATCATCATGTAATTATTCTGTTCGGGCCAGGCAGTTCATTGTGGTGGGGTAGTGAAAGGCAAAGCTGCCATTCTCAGGAACATCGATCTCAATCTTGCAGGTTCCTTTCTGGCGCAGGTTCCTCCGAATGGTCTCTACCTCGACATCCTTCAGCTCAGAAGGGAAACTCAGCTTGATGAATCTGGCTCTCTGTTCGCCCTTCCAACCGCAACGCTCTCCGATGTTCCAGACAAGATGGCGCAAATCAAGGGTGGAGAGGGTGCCGTCGGTGCAGACTGGAACGAGGGATGCTTTCTTGCTATGATACCAGAGATACACATTATTATATAATAAGGTAAGGGCAGCATCCTTCATATACGGGCTTAATGTGATCTCGATATACTGTCGGATGGCTGACAGCATGGCTTTGTCCATATCTTCTTTCTCAGTCTGGTGCTGCTTGCGGATAGTTTCATACAAGGCAATCTGTTCATCAGTTGGCCTATGGCCTTGCAGTCTTGATTGGAGGCGTTTCTTGCTTTGCTTCCGTAAGAACTTGACCAGGCCATATCCTGCCGTTGCTAGGACTGTCGGGATAAAAAGACCGTATAGAAGTAACTGGAAGAGATAAGGATGATATCCTAATGACGCATATCCTGCCGATGGCGAAAGGAGGATGGCCAATGGTATGAAGATAAACAGCATGGCAGCGGATGCCGCGCAGAACATAGTAAATAGAATCTCCCTAAACTTTATTGCCATAATCGTATTGTTTTCTATGATTTGGACTACAAAGTTAGGGAGATTCTTCTGAATAACTCTGAATAACTAAAACAAAATGGATGTTGCTTAACTTAATTTAAAACGCTGAAATTTAACGTTTTACGAGTTGTGAAAACGTCTTTCTTTTGCCTTCTTTTCAGTTGTTTGGCACTTGTTTTCGTGGACGGCCTCTTTTCTTCTTTTCTCCATCGATGGGTATCACTTTCGGTTTTAACAAACCTAAACATATCTTGTTGGCTGCTTCACGACGTTTCGGGTCTGCATGACGGGTATAGATCTCTGTCGTGCCGATGGTCTTATGGGCAAGTAGCTTCTGAACGGTGAATGCGTCAGTCCCCATTTCAATCTGCAATGAGGCATAGGTATGCCTGAAGCAGTGGAAGGTTATATGCTTCTTGATTCCTGCAGAACTAATCCAATCTTTTAACGGATGATTGGTCATTTCTTTCTTCAGACCCTCAAAAATCAGACCGTCTTTTTTCTCGCCAAGCAGCATATAGGCTTCTTCACTGATAGGAATGAGGTTGTCCGCCTGGGTCTTTACGGAGATAAAGTCAAGGTAATGGCCGCCATCCGTATATTCCTGCACATTGTTCCACGTCAGGGCCATGATGTCACTGCGACGGAGGCCTGTCAGACAAGAGAAAATGGAAGCTCGTCTCAGAACGTCGTACTCGCACGGGGTCTCATATAATTTCTTAATCTCTGCAACTGTCAGGCTCTCCCTGCGTGTGGCTACCGTATTGATGCGGTCAAGGTAGTCGTTGACATTCTCCTTGATACACCTGTCTCTATAGGCCACATTCAGGAATCCACGGAAGGTTGACCAGTAACCGGCGACCGAGTTCCTGGCCAGAGGCAAGCCCGTCTTCAGTCCCTTGGCGTTCAGAAGGTAGTCGTGGAATTTCTTGCATAGCTCCAGATCCACATCTATGAAGCGGCATTTGCCTTCCACGAACTTTTCGAAGTGCTGATATACATATTCCCATTTCTGGTTCTTGTTCTTCAGGATTTGGCGGTAGTAGGCGAGGAAGTCGCCCTTCAGCCTCCGTTCATCGAGGATGCCGAGTCTCTGGCTGACAACATCCTCGTAACGCCGACATCGGATAACCTCGGCCTTCTTTGCCATTTCCTTGTTGTACAGGATTTCTTCCTTCGTCTTGGGATCTGGATAGATGTAAATCCCGATAAACTCATGGCGCACTATCTTCATGGTGATATTATCACGGAGTCCGGGATAGTAATCCAAATAGTACGAGAGCATTCCGTTCTTCAGCTTTTTTGTTCTCAACGTAACAGTCTTACAAATCTGCATAGTTCTAAATATTTTAAATTGGTTGCAAAATTATCCGATTATTACATGCTGATATCTGTCAGCAGCAAATAATTTGGACATCATTTGAAAATCATTCCAAATAGGCTTAATCCCAGCATATTCATGATATGTCTGAGGCCATTTTCTAACTTGAATCATAACTTTCCATAACTTAATCATAACTTATTATAACTTGAAAATAACACGAGAATAACTTCATCCTAACATTATCCTAATATTATCCTAACATTATCCATAATGTGTAATTACTGCTGTTCAGGCCGCTTTTTGTCCTTGAAGATCTTGTCGATGGCCGTCTTCAGATATACTCCGAAATTGCCATCTTTAAGACTTGGCACCTTGTAATGCCTGATAGCGTTATACACGGTGTTCTTCCCAACACGATAGATGTCCACTATCTGATCGACAGTATAGTATTCGTCAGCATACTGGATTCCTGGATTCTTTGCATAATCCACATGAACCTTGGAGTAATAGGTGATACCGTACTCCTTCTTGGTGGGGATGTTATGTCGATGGGTAAAGCTCCTTCGGGCTACAGCTGTCATGTTATACTTCTGTTCTATATCGTCGCAGGTGTACCACTCTGTGATATTATCCACAGATGTGTATCTGCTGAAGAGTTCGTCCACCACCTTCTCGTCATAGAACAGGAATCCGGCCTTCTGGACACGAGGAACACGCTTGGTTCGGGTCAGATAGTGAACCCATTTCTTGCTCTGCTTGTAGCGTTCGGCAATTTCCTCGGCACTGATATAACCGGGAACCTTACCGTAATTGCCATCGTCCTGTTCTAACCCGTCATCGGAATATTCCGCTATCTCGATAGGTTCTTCTTTTTCCTCATTTCTTATTTCCTGGTCGTTCTGAATTCTAGTTTTAATATCTGCAATGGATAAGCTACCATCCATGCGTTCTTTGATAACACGGTCGAAATCCTCACGATGTACAAGAGTATAGCTCCCTTGTTTCTTTCGTTCTATATGATAGGTATGAACGTAATAACTAATCTGGTCTTTTGTAAACGCATACTTGTCCTTAATCTCCTGGTATGTGTAAAATAGAGGATCAATGCCATCACATAACCCTTTTAAGCTGTCAACATGAATCTTAGAATAATAGACCTGATGATGTCGATTGATTCTTGGTATCTTATGACGTAAAGCATAGGAAACAACTGCAGAACGGCTCATGTTGAACTTGTTCATCATCTGATCAGGAGTATAATAGTCATCCATATTTATCTCGTCGGCCAATTCCGCAAAGTATTTGTCAACAAGAGCCTTGCTGTATGAAACGTTTCTTCCTTCGTATATTTTGGGAATGTCGTATTTGTCAATTCTTCGCATAGCGCATTTTTTTGTTATGTTGTATTTTTCCATAATATCGCGCATAGTATATGTTTCGGAATCAACCTTATGCTTCTTATTGACTCTTTTCACATATGCTGGGGCATTGTCGAACAGTGCTTCAAGGTCTGACCTTCTTACTATTGTCCTTGCCGGTGTTCTAAATACCTTTATAATGCCTTGCGCCATGTACCTATACATGGTTGTCTTTCCAATCCCAAGTAGCTTTGCAGCTTCCCTTGGAGTCATAAAGGGCTTTTGCCCAATACTCTCAACAATCGGAAAAGTTGAACTTAACTCATTCAGCTTCTCTTCTTTGATCTTTTCTTTCTCTTTTGCTTTGTAAGCCCTGTCAATACACAGCTTTGAGCAGTAAAGAGTTGTCATTTTGTGCGCTATAAAAGGTTCCCCGCACCACTGACATCGCTTCTTAATATCCATACTAAAACCCGTCACTATGATGATTTAACTCGCCAAATTCTGTCCCACTGTGTCCCGCAGTTTCCCACTGTGTCCCACATGGTGTCTTCGATAGCGTTTTTATCGATTCCCACTGTGTCCCACCTTTGGGTCACGGATAGTGGTATTTTACCCTAAAATCGACCCCAATTTTAGCCTCGGGGTAGAAATAGTGTACAAAAGTAGCTAAAATAACTTGGAATAACAAAGAGCAATTAAGAACACTTAACACAACAAAAGCCCTCAAAATGAGAGCTTTAGTAATAGTTTATCCAAATTGTTCTAAGTTGTTGATAATCAGTTACTTGCCCACGCAGAAGTGCGAGAAAATGTTGTTGAGAGTCTCTTGCGGGGTTATTTGACCACCTGTGATTTCGGCGAGAGTGTCAATGGTTTGGCGGAGGTCTTCGCTGAGGAGGTCGCCACTGAGTTGCGTATGGAGACCGTCGATGACGCGCTGGATGCTTTCGTTTGCGCGAAGTAGGGCGTCGTAGTGACGGGCGTTGGTGATGATGACATCGCTGTCGGTGGTTTTGGGGGCTGCATCGATGAGAAGCTGGCGCAGGTCGTCGATGCCGACACCGAACTTGGCTTGAAAAGTTTCTGTTTTGTTTTCGAAGCGGATGACGGTTTGGTCGTCGTTTGTGGGGATGTCGGGGTAGGGGACGCCGGGCTCGGTCATCATGATGATGATGCGGGCGCGCCGGGCCGCGGCTAAGGAGCGTTCGATGCCGAGGCTTTCTATCTTGTCTTCTGTATGACGGATGCCGGCCGTGTCGATGAAACGGAAGGTGACATCGCCTAGCTGGACGGTATCTTCAATAGCATCGCGTGTAGTGCCTTGTATGTTGCTGACAATGGCGCGTTCCTCGCCAAGCAGGGCGTTGAGCAGGGTAGACTTGCCTACGTTTGGCGCTCCGACGATGGCTACGGGTATGCCATTCTTAAGCGCATTGCCATTCTCGAAAGTCCGTGAAAGATGAGTGATGTGTGCCTCAATCTTTTGGGCGAGTTCCAATAACTCCGTTCTGTCGGCAAACTCAAGGTCTTCGTGGTCGGAGAAGTCTAACTCGAGCTCAAGGAGTGATGTGAGTTTGAGAAGCTGTTCGCGGAGCCGGGCTAATTCCGAGGAGAAATGTCCACGCAGTTGACTCATGGCTATGTCATGGGTGGCCTTGTTGCTGGATGCAATGAGATCGGCCACGGCTTCGGCCTGCGAGAGGTCCATCTTGCCGTTGAGGTAGGCACGCATGGTGAACTCGCCCGGCTTAGCCATGCGGCATCCGTTCTGGACGAGCAACTCTAACACCTTGTTCAAAATATAGCGCGAACCGTGGCAACTGATTTCCACAGAGTCTTCGCCCGTGTAGCTGTGTGGCGCACGGAAGACGGTGACAAGGACTTCGTCGATAACCGCCGGATGCTGTGTCGCTGCATGACGCTCGACAATGCGGGTGTAGTGGACGGTGTTAGCTGCGACGGCATCGCAAGATAACGAACAGAGGGAACTGACGATGGAAAATGCATTGGAACCACTGACCCTGATAATGCCGAGAGCACCACCAGGGGCAGTGGCTAATGCGCAGATGGTTTCAGTGTTCATAGACATGGTCGCTGTGATGCGGCGTCATATAGAACTAAATGCGGTCGAGGACTTTGGCGATGAGGGTGTCAATGGAGTTCTTGTATTCGGTGTTCATCTCCTTGGCGTAGCGGTTGGCAATGACCATGCAGCAGGTCATGGCGCGGTGACCAAGAAGCGAGGCCAGGCCGGCAAGAGCCGATGACTCCATCTCAAAGTTGCAGATTTTCATGCCCTCATACTCGAACGACTCAATTTTCTCGTTTTGTTGCGGATCGGCTATGTCGGCACGGAGCTGGCGCCCCTGCGGGCCATAGAAACCGCCGCAGGCCACGGTGTAGCCCTTGACCATATCGTCGCAGGCCACCTGCTCAATTAAGTCGGCGTCGGCCACAGCCACGTATGGTGCGCCCTTGATGGGGTCCCAGTGCATGTGTTCGCAGAAAGCCTTCTCCATAGGGACGTCGCACACAACATTGCGTCCGGCGTAATAGTTGAGGAGGCCGTCGAAGCCAATGCTCTTCACACTGGCAATGAAAGTGCCTACGGGTGTGTATGGCTGCAAGCCGCCGCAAGTGCCGATGCGCACCATGGTCAGTGTGCGATGCTCTTCCTTTTCTGTGCGAGTGGCATAGTCGATGTTGGCCAGTGTGTCAAGTTCGTTAGCAACGATGTCAATGTTGTCGCAGCCAATGCCGTGGCTCTGGCAGGTGATGCGCTTGCCCTTGTAGGTTCCTGTAATGGTGTGGAACTCACGGCTGCTCACTTCATGTTCAATACTGTCGAAGTGTGCGGCTACCGTGTTTACCCGGGCAGGATCGCCTACAAGTACGACGCGGTCGGCCAAAAACTCCGGCTTCAGGTGCAGGTGGAAACAGGAGCCGTCTTCGTTGATAATCAGTTCTGATGGTGCAAAAACCTTTTTCTCTTTCATAATTAATCAGATTTTTAGTTGTTAAGTTCTGTGTTTCTTATTGTCTTTTCAATCATTTTTATTTGTTCGTGAAGCATTTCCAGCAGGTGCTCGTTTTTAAGAATCTCGGTACGTAATTGGTTGCGTTCCAAGCTCGATGCCGTGGCATAGTAGTTCCTGGATTTGCTCAGGGAGGCGTCGACCTCGTTAGCTTGAGTGCGCATGGCCAATACTTCGCGCATGCGGTCAACGTTGTCGGGATTCTTGAAATCCTTCATGTCACGATAGACTATATAATCGTTGATGACGAACGAGAACGTTTCTTTCTGGCGGGCAACATCGTTGCCAAGGTTGCTAGCCGAGCGCAGTAGTGCCAACCGTCGCAGGGCGGCCGAGTGTTCGCTTTTGCTTCCCCAAGAGTCTTTGATGCGAGAGATGTTAGCCAGATTACGCAGTGTTGTGCGGTCTGTTTCCTCCGGGCTGTAGACCTGACGTGTTTCGGTAGGGATGAAAATGTACACGCAGACTTTGCCTTCGGGCTGCCTGCGGTTGGTGGCAAAGAAGCCAATGGAGTCTTGCTCGTTGATGACGAAAAGCATGTCGTCGGATTCGGAATTGAAGGGCAGGCCTATATTCTCGGGTTTCAGATACCTACCATTCTCAGCATCAAAGCGGGTGCGATAGATGTCATAGCCACCCAGACCATCGCCACCCTTGGCAGCAAAGTAGAGCGTCTGCCCGTCGGGCATCAGGTAGGGGTAGTTCACATCGTGAAGCCCTTCTTCATCAAATCCTTTAAGCATCTCTGGAGTGCTCCACTGACTGCCGAGCAAATCACTGGAATAGAGATGAAAACGTCCTGCGGTGTTCGCCATGGAGAAGATACTTTTGTTGCCAATCTGATTGACATAGAGAAAGGCTCCAGGCTGGTTCTGCGAATGAAAGAAATCGTTATAGTGGGCTATGCGTCCTTCTTCGGCGTTGGTGCAGATGGCTTCAAGCAGGTTGTCCTTGTCGATGACAATACTATCGATGAAGACAATCTTCTGGATGTTTGTCAACATCTCCGTGAAGCGTGGATTTTCTGCCGGCAATTCCGTTTTCGGAGCCTTGATTGCCTTGGCTCGCCTTTTCTGTGCCCACGCGTGGTCTGTGCAGCATAGCAACGCGAAAGCTATCATAGGAAGGATTTTTTTCATTTGCATATCATTTTATCAAGCAAAGATACAAAAAATCCCTTCGTCAGACGAATAATGACGTATGAATTAATTCTTTTTAATACTCTTCGACCAGTTTTTCTTCCTTACAGAGGGCATTCCAGAGGGAAGAGCGGGCTTCCGGGTTGATGCGCTGCATCGTTTCAAAGAGCTGGCGTGCCGTTGTACGATGGGTTTCATGTTCATACGGGCATGTCTTCGCCTGCTTCTTATAATTGCACAATGCGGCATATGCACTGATGTCGGCTTCGGCAACGAGACAGAGGGGACGGATGATGGTGATAGGCATTTTACGCATCTGTAAACGGGCAGGCATGGTGCCGAAGCGTCCCTGGAAGGTCAGGTTCATGAGTGCCGTGTGCAGCAGGTCGTCCTGATGATGTCCGAGGGCAATCTTGTTGCATCCTCTTTGCTGTGCATAGTTGAAAAGCTGCTTGCGGCGGTTCCATGAACAGAGGAAGCAAGGCGGCTTCTTGCTTCCCTCCCTGACTTCAAAGCTTGTGGTGACAATGTGTAGGGGCACGCCGAGCGACTGACAGAACTGGCTGAGGTATTCTGTTGAAGTCTCGTAGCTGATGTTTTCCATGCGCACATGGATGGCTTCCACGTGATAATAGGGGTGGCGTAACTGTGCCCTGTGAGCAAGGAGTTCCAATAAGCACAGGGAATCCTTGCCCCCGGACAAGCCTACCATGACGCGGTCGCCGTCCTCCAAGAGCTTGTATGTGGCAAAAGCCTTGACGAAGCGCTCGTTGATGTGATGGAATAATTGCTCGCGTTCGGTTTTCATCGCTTAGAATAAGCGCAGGCTTACTTCATGAACACCAGATAGACGGCGCAGATGATGAGAATGAAAGCCAGTATGTGGTTCCAGTGCAGGTGTGTGCCTTGGAACATAATGTTGGCGATGATACAGAAAACGGCAAGCGAGATGCATTCCTGGATGACTTTCAGTTGGATGAGGTTGAAGGGCCCGCCGTTTTCTATGAAGCCAAGACGATTGGCTGGCACTTGACAGCAATACTCGAAGAATGCAATGCCCCACGAAAACACGATGACGCCTATCAGGGGCCAGTTGCTGCTGGTTCCCGATTCCTGTAGTTTCAAATGCCCATACCAAGCAAGCGTCATGAAGACGTTGCTTAGTATGAGCAGTAGGATGGTATAGAGACCGTTCATGATTCTGTTATTTCGCTGCAGACTACAAGATGATTAGGCCTTTTGTAGGTAAGCGTCCATGTTTTGAGCAGCGCGGCGACCGTCGCCCATGGCGAGGATAACCGTTGCGCCACCACGCACGATGTCGCCACCGGCAAAGACGTCAGCACGAGACGACTGCATCTCCTCGCTCACGACAATCGTGTTCTTCCGGCCTAGTTCAAGTCCTGGGATAGACTTCGGGACAAGCGGGTTGGGCGATACGCCCACGGCAACGATTACCTGGTCGACGTCGAGTGTAACGGTCTTGCCCTCGACGGGAACCGGCGAACGACGCCCTGAAGCATCGGGCTCTCCAAGCTCCATCACCTGTAGCACGGCTTGCTTGACGGCACCCTGCTCGTCGGCAATGTACTCAATAGGATTATGCAGCGTCAGGAACTTGATGCCTTCCTCCTTGGCGTGCTTCACTTCTTCGAGACGGGCAGGCATCTCCACCTCAGAACGGCGATAGACCAGTGTAACATCAGCACCAAGTCGTTTGGCTGTACGACATGAATCCATGGCCGTATTACCGCCACCCACCACAAGAACGCTCTTCGCAGGATTCAATGGGGTGTCGGTGGTCGGGTTGGCAGCATCCATCAGGTTCACACGGGTAAGGTACTCATTGCTTGACATGATGTTGATGCAGTTCTCGCCAGGGATATTCATGAAGTTGGGAAGACCGGCACCGGAACCGACGAAGATGCCCTTGAAGCCTTGAGACTCCAGCTGTTCCACGCTGATGGTCTTTCCTACGATGACGTCGGTCTGGAAATGTACGCCCATCTTGGCCAGGTTTTCAATCTCCACGTCAACAATCTTATTGGGCAGACGGAATTCGGGAATGCCATATTTCAGCACACCGCCAATCTCGTGCAGGGCCTCGAAGACATAGACGTCGTAGCCTTTCTTCACCATGTCGCCTGCGAAACTAAGACCGGCAGGACCAGAACCCACTACGGCAATCTTGATTCCGTTGGATGGTGCAATCTCCGGCAGCGAGATGTTTCCACTCTCACGTTCATAGTCGGCTGCAAAGCGCTCCAGATAGCCTATAGCTACTGCGGGTTCATTCATCTTCAGGTGAATACACTTGCTTTCGCACTGCTTTTCCTGCGGGCAGACACGTCCACATACGGCGGGCAGGGCAGAGGTGTTTTTCAACACCTTGGCGGCAGCCAGGAACTGCCCACGCTCAATATTCTTGATAAATGAGGGAATGTTGATGTTGACAGGACAACCCTCGATACAAGTAGGCTTGGCACAGTCAAGACAGCGCTTGGCTTCGGTCATGGCCATTTCCTTCGTAAGTCCCTTGTTTACTTCTTCCGTACGTGTGGTGGCACGATAGACGGGATCGAGCTCAGGCATGACAACGCGTTCAATCTGCGTACGCTCTTTGGGCTTCATGGAAGCACGCAGTTCCTTGCGCCAGTCTGCATCGCGATTGGTGAGAATCTCGATGGTGTCGTTCGTGGGGTCGCAGTCCATCACGATGTCAGTTGTATCAGCACTGGGTCTTACCTCTTTTGCCAGGCTGTCCAGGTGCTCCTCAAAGTGGGCCAGCTCTTCCTGCTCTTCACGCTTGAATGTACCCATGCGTTTGAACATCTCGTCCCAGTCGACGAGCGAACCGTCGAACTCCGGACCGTCAATGCAAACGAACTTCGTCTTTCCGCCTATGGTGAGTCGGCAGGCGCCGCACATACCGGTTCCGTCCACCATGATTGTGTTGAGCGAAACTTCGCAAGGAATGTTGTGCTTCTGGGCGGTGAGGTTCGAGAACTTCATCATGATTGGAGGGCCGATAGCGAATACCTTGTCAACGTGCTCTTGCTCGAAGAACTTCTCCATGCCCACGGTAACAACGCCTTTCTCTCCATAGGAGCCGTCATCGGTCATGATGATGACCTCGTCAGAGCTCTCGCGTACCTTATCTTCTAATATAATGAGATCTTTTGAACGTCCGGCCATGACACTCAGCACACGGTTGCCTGCTGCTTTCAGGGCTTGGATGATTGGCAGCATGGGTGCAACGCCCAGACCGCCGCCAGCACACACCACAGTACCGTAGTTCTCGATGCGGGTGGGGTTGCCCAGCGGCCCGACAACATCGGTAACATAGTCGCCTACGTTCAACATGCAGAGTTTTTTGCTGGAGAGTCCCACTTGCTGGACAACGAGGGTGATGGTTCCGCTATCCTTGTCGGCACCGGCAATAGTGAGCGGCATACGTTCGCCTTTCTGTCCTACACGCACAATGACAAAATTGCCTGCCTTGCGGCTTTGGGCAATCAGTGGGGCTTCAATCTCAAAGAGAAAAACCTTTTCTGAGAATTGTTCTTTTCTGACAATCTTATTCATGATATTTTACGAATTGTTTCAAATTGCGCTGCAAAATTAGCAAATAGTTTTAAAATATCGCTCTATTTTGAACGAAAAGTCAAAAAAAAGTTTGAATTTGTTGACATGCAAAGGGCGCAACGCACTCTTTTTGTGAGTAAACGCTGCGCCCTTCATATTTCATATTAAACCATATCGGCTTTACGAGAAGGCTACAGTGAGACCAGCCATGACGATGCTGACCATTGACATGAGCTTGATGAGAATGTTGAGTGACGGTCCGCTGGTATCCTTGAATGGGTCGCCAACCGTGTCGCCAACAACACATGCCTTATGGGCAAACGAACCTTTTCCGCCAAAAGCACCTTCCTCGATATTCTTCTTTGCATTGTCCCAGGCTCCACCGGCATTGGCCATGAACACGGCAAGAGTGAAACCTCCTGCCAGACCGCCAACGAGCAGGCCAAGCACACCGGCTACGCCAAGGATGATACCCACAACGATAGGGATGATAATGGCGAGCACCGACGGGACGATCATCTCGTGCTGTGCAGCTTTCGTTGAAATCTCAACACAACGGCCATAGTCGGGGGTGCCGGTTCCTTCAAGGATTCCTGCTATCTCACGGAACTGCCGACGTACTTCTTGTACCATCTTTTCGGCAGCACGGCCTACAGCCTCCATCGTCATACCGCAGAACAAGAAGGCAGCCATGGCACCGATGAAGGCACCCACAAGCACCTTCGGGTTCATCAGGTTCACCTGGTAATAGTTCATGAAGTCGGGGATGGTAGCATCGGTTGCAGAGATTACATCACCAGCGACATTGGTCAGCGTCTCACCGGCTCTGGCCATTGCAATCTTGATTTCCTCGATATAGGAGGCGAGAAGGGCAAGGGCCGTGAGTGCAGCCGAACCGATAGCAAAGCCTTTGCCTGTGGCTGCCGTTGTATTGCCAAGAGCATCGAGTGCATCCGTGCGATGGCGCACTTCCTCGCCCAGCTGTGACATCTCTGCGTTACCACCGGCATTGTCGGCAATAGGGCCATAGGCGTCAGTAGCGAGGGTGATGCCCAGTGTAGACAGCATGCCTACGGCAGCGATACCGATACCATAGAGGCCATGAGCCAGCGACTCCGATGTCATGGAGAGGTCGAACCCGTTGGCACAGAGATAGCTCAGCATGATGGCTACGCCAATCGTGATGACAGGTATGCAGGTCGAAATCATGCCTGTACCTATACCTTTAATGATAACGGTAGCAGCACCCGTCTGTCCTGCCTCTGAAATCTTCTGCGTGGGTTTGTACGAATGCGAGGTATAGTATTCTGTAGCCTGTCCGATGATAACGCCTGCAGCCAGACCGCTGATAACCGAGAAGGAAAGCCCAATCCAGTTTTCAATGCCCAAGAGGTAGAGAATGGCAAAAGTGGCGATGGCAATGAGAATGGCCGAGACGTTCGTGCCGAGTGACAGCGAGCGGAGCAGGTCCTTCATGGTGGCGCCCTCCTTTGTGCGGACGAGGAAGATGCCCAGCAAAGAGAGGAACACACCCACGGCGGCAATGAGCATCGGGGCGATAACGGCCTTAAGCTGAATATCTATGCCTGCCACAGCGAAGGCTGCAGCTCCGAGGGCAGCAGTACTGAGCACAGAACCGCAATAGCTCTCATAGAGGTCGGCACCCATTCCAGCCACGTCACCTACGTTGTCACCTACGTTGTCGGCAATGGTAGCAGGGTTGCGGGGGTCGTCTTCGGGAATGTCTGCCTCGACCTTTCCTACGATGTCGGCACCCACGTCGGCAGCCTTCGTATAGATACCACCGCCTACACGGGCGAAGAGAGCCTGTGTGGATGCACCCATGCCGAAGGTCAACATAGTTGTTGTGATAGAGATGAGTCCGTCAGGATCGAATTTGTTCAACACGACGAACCAGATGGCAATGTCGAGCAGTCCGAGGCCTACCACGGTAAGACCCATAACGGCTCCTGAACGGAAGGCAATCTTCAGGCCAGCATCCAAGCTTTCACGGGCTGCATTGGCCGTGCGGGCTGAAGCGTATGTGGCAGTCTTCATGCCGAAGAAACCTGCCAGGCCGGAGAAGAAACCGCCGGTGAGGAAGGCAAACGGCACCCAATGGTTCTGTACGTTCAGGCCAAAGGCCATGAAGGTAAAGAGCAGACAAAGCACGGCAAATACAATGAGCACGACTTTATACTGTTGCCAGAGATAGGCCATGGCTCCTTTTCGCACATAGAGTGCGATTTCCTTCATACGGGGCGTTCCCTCATCTGCCTTCATCATCTGACGAAAGAAGAAATAGGCCATGCTCAGTGCTACAATCGACGCGATAGGCACAAGCCAGAATACTGATGGAATGTTCATAAATCTTTGTGTTTGGTTATTGGTTTAATGGTCTATGTCTTAGGAATAATAAGGAGGAAGTACGGTTATTCGTCACCGTACTCCGCCAGATTTGCAGCCTCTTCGTCCGGATCATCACTACCCAGATCCATCATGGTAGAGTAGTTTTCTTCTGTGATTTCATCGTCGTTGGGCTCGTCAAATTCAATATCATCCTCATCGGGCTTGTTGTAGTTGTCTTCAATTTCTACATCTTCGCTGTCGCCATCCTCTTCATTTCGCGTGGCAAACTTCATCCGTGGTTTCTCTGCCTCTGGCTTCAGTTTGGCAAAAATAGCTTCCACCCAGGTGCCTTTTGACACTTCGAGGACTTCATAGCCATCGTTCACTTTCTTTTCATACATGCCACCCTTCTTGTGCAGGCGATCCTTCGGAAGAGTGGTGGTCGAGATGTCGAAGCCTGTTTCGATAATGTCTTTGATGCTTTGCGACAATGATTCCCATCCCCCTCCGAAATTACGGTCAAGCACCTCTATGAGTTTTGCAGCCGTGATGTGGCGTATGTTCTCGTAGGTGAGGTCGGTGACGCGTATGATAGGACGTTTTTTGATGGCCCATGTCACCTTCTTATCCTCGTCAAGGCGTACTTGCCCTACTTTGTAGCCTTGCTTTTCGTATTTAGTCTTTTCTATGGCCGAGTCTCCGCTGATTTCTTCAATCATGAAAGCGTTTCTAATAATGTCCGTATAGTGATGGACATTGTCTTTAACCTCGGCATCTTTCTCTGCGCCTTCCCATAGACGGAAGATGTCGTTCTCCTGAACATCCCATACACTACTTTTCGTCAGCGTTTTTAATGTCAGAGCTTTCTTTCCTGTTTGTTGTTCCATAAAAATGTGGCTTTAATAATTATGTTTGCAAAAGTAAATACTTTATTTCTTATTTACAAGTTTTTTTCTACATTTTTTTGTAGATTATTCAAAATGCACTAACTTTGCACCATAAAAAATAGCGAAAAATAATAAGAAACAGTATGGCAGAACCCTTAGCAGAAAGACTGCGTCCCCGTACGCTTGACGATTATATAGGCCAGCGCCACTTGGTTGGTGAGGGAGCCGTACTACGTCGGATGATTGACTCAGGCAGGATTTCGTCATTCATCCTTTGGGGACCTCCGGGAGTAGGAAAAACCACGTTGGCACAGATTATTGCACATCGGTTAGACACCCCGTTTTACACGCTGTCGGCAGTGACCAGTGGCGTCAAGGATGTGCGCGATGTGGTCGAGAAAGCTCAAAAGAACCGCTTCTTCAATGCGGCATCGCCAATTCTGTTTATTGACGAGATACATCGCTTCTCCAAGTCGCAGCAAGACTCTCTGCTTGGCGCTGTTGAGAAAGGTATCGTGACTTTGATTGGCGCAACGACCGAGAATCCGTCGTTTGAAGTGATACGCCCGCTGCTTTCGCGCTGTCAACTCTATGTGCTTAAACCATTAGACAAGGATGATTTGCTGCAGTTGCTTCACCGGGCCATTACAACTGATGTTGTCCTGAAGGAACGCAACATTGAAATAAAAGAAACGGGAGCGCTGCTTCGCTATAGTGGCGGTGACGCCCGTAAGCTTCTGAATATCTTGGAGTTGGTTGTGGAAGCTGAAATAGGAGATGTAACGATAACCGATGAGCTGGTTGTCAACCGTCTGCAACAGAATCCACAAGCTTACGACAAGGATGGCGAAATGCATTACGACATCATTTCCGCTTTTATCAAAAGTATCCGAGGAAGTGATCCTGATGCAGCACTCTACTGGCTTGCACGAATGATTGAGGGAGGCGAAGACCCGCAGTTCATAGCCCGTCGACTGGTTATTTCGGCATCCGAGGACATTGGCCTTGCAAATCCCAATGCCTTGCTTCTGGCTAATGCAGCCTTCGATGCTGTGATGAAGATTGGATGGCCCGAAGGGCGGATACCCTTGGCTGAAGCTACAGTCTATCTGGCAACGTCGCAGAAAAGCAACTCTGCCTATCTGGGCATAGATTCTGCGTTGAGTCTTGTTCGTGAGACAGGCAACCAGCCAGTTCCCTTACCTATTCGCAATGCGCCTACACAGCTCATGAAGCAACTGGGCTATCATGACGGATATATGTATCCGCACGACTATCCCGGACATTTCGTTGCCCAGCAATACATGCCTGATGCCTTGGTCAATCGCCGCATTTGGCATGCTCAACAAAATCCTGCTGAGCAGAAGCTCTATGAGCGCATGTTGGGCTGTTGGGGTGAACGCTACAAGAATAAATAACCTATTGACGTAATCATGAAGATTGTAGTATTAGATGGTTATACAATCATCAGAGATAGTGAGGCCGCGACAGATGGATTGTCGTGGGGAGGACTTGAAAAACTGGGCGAACTCACGGCCTACGACCGCACCGCCCCGGAAGAGGTGTTGGAACGTAGCCAGGGGGCAGATGCCTTACTAACCAACAAGGTAGTCCTCTCGGCGAGCATCCTTCGCCAGCTGAGTCAGTTGAAATACATCGGGGTTCTGGCCACTGGCTATAATGTCGTTGATATTGATGCTGCCCATGAATTAGGCATCACCGTTACCAATGTTCCCGCTTATAGTACGGAGAGTGTTGCACAGGCCACTTTTGCACATATTCTGAACCTTACCAACAGGGTGGGGTACTATGCTGCAGAGAACCGGGCTGGCAGATGGGCAAAGCAGTCAGACTTTTGCTACTATGACACTCCGTTGACCGACCTTTGCGGTAAGACGCTTGGTGTAGTGGGGCTGGGGCATATCGGCATGCGAGTAGCCAACCTGGCATGTCAGTTCGGTATGGATGTGTTTGCAGTAACCAGTAAACATCCAGCCGACTTGCCGCAGGGTATTCAGAAAACCACCCTCGAGGGGCTTTTGTCAGTAAGTGACGTGCTTACCCTGCATTGTCCGCTGACAGATAAGACCAAGCATCTTATTAATAGCGACACGCTGCGTAAGACGAAAAAAGGTGCCATTATCATCAATACCAGCCGTGGCGCCCTGGTCGATGAAACAGCTTTGGCCTCTGCGCTGAACGATGGCTGGATTGCCGGTTATGGTGCTGACGTGCTTTCTCAGGAGCCCCCCGCGCCAGACAATGAGCTGTTGGCATGTCCAAACGCCTTCATTACACCACACATTGCATGGGCGTCAGTCGAGTCGCGTAGAAGGCTCGTTGATACTGCCGTTAACAATCTGAAAGCATTCATCCTTCACCATCCCGTCAATAATCTATGAATCAGGATTTTATTATCCATGTTATCGAATTACTTGGCACCTTCGCTTTTGCCATCTCCGGCATCCGCCATGCTGCAGCCAAGAATTTCGACTGGTTTGGAGGCTATGTGTGTGGCATTGCCGTTGCTATCGGAGGCGGTACCATTCGTGATGTGATGCTGGGCGCAACACCATTCTGGATGACCACGCCCATCTATCTCATCTGCACGGCACTGGCTCTGCTCACCGTTGCTTTTTTCGGAAAATGGATGGAACCCCTCAAGAACGCCTGGTTCGTATTCGATACGCTTGGTCTGGCACTCTTCACCATTGCCGGCATCCAGAAAAGCATCGCCTTTGGCCAGCCATTCTGGGTTGCTATCATTCTGGGGTGCATCACTGGTTCGGCTGGTGGCGTCATCCGTGACGTGCTGCTCAACAACGAGCCCGTCATTTTCCATCGTGAGATCTATGCCATGGCCAGTATAGCCGGTGGACTTGCCTACTGGATGGGCATCACGATGGGTATGCCCCTTGAGATGACAGCCGTCGTAAGCTTCTCCATCACCTGCCTCATCCGTTTTCTGGCCGTACGCTATCACATATCCTTGCCCATCCTGAGGAATTACGACCGCCAGGAGAAATCCTCGGAACAGGATGATGTTTAGACCTGATACGAGAAAGATGTTTTGGACGTTGTATTGGAAAAATGTTTAGACGTTGTATAAATACAGGAACAAATCCCAATAATTATTTGCTGGATTAATTTTTTCTGCGTATCTTTGCCCAAACAATTAATTTATTTCCATTAACTAACAACAAAAACAACAACAGTCTATGAAGAAAAAGTTTATTTGCGCCGTGTGTGGTTACATTTATGAAGGCGATGAAGCTCCCGAGAAGTGCCCCATTTGTAAGGCTCCCGCCTCAAAGTTCTCTGAACTGAAGGACGATGCCGACATGACATACGCTACTGTCCATAAGATTGGCGACGGCAAGCCCGAGGGCGTCAGCGAGGAAATGATAAACGACCTGCGCAACCATTTCAATGGCGAATGCGGTGAGGTGGGAATGTACCTTGCCATGGCTCGTCAGGCTGATCGTGAGGGTTATCCCGAGATTGCAGAGGCATTCAAGCGCTATGCATTTGAGGAAGCCGACCACGCCAGTCGCTTTGCAGAACTCCTGGGTGAGTGCGTATGGGATACGAAGACCAATCTGGAGAAGCGTGCAGCTGCCGAGGCTGGTGCATGCGAGGACAAGTTCCGCATTGCCAAGAATGCGAAGGCAGCCGGTTTCGATGCCATTCACGACACCGTTCATGAGATGGCCAAGGACGAGGCTCGCCATGGAGCAGGCTTCGCTGGTTTGCTGAAACGTTATTTCGGCAAGTAAAGAAACAATAAAATAACGAAAAATCCGTTTTGTCAGTATATGACGAAGCGGATTTTTCTTTTTCTTACGTTTGTGCTTGCACTCGTGGGGTGTTCAGACAGCGAGTCTTTCACTACTGACACGCATGCACGGCTGACTTTTTCGGTTGATACAGTAAAGATGGACACGGTGTTCTCCAGCGTGGGCTCATCAACATACTCATTCTGGGTCTTCAATCACCATTCTCAGAACATTCGTTTGAAGAGCGTCCGGCTTCGTTCGGGCAATCAGACCGGTTTCCGGGTGAACGTAGATGGAAGCTATCTCGACAATGCCCTTGGCTCTGTTGCGGGTAATCTTGAGGTTCGTTCAGGCGACAGCATCCGTGTATTTGTTGAGCTGACTGCTCCAGAAAACGGACAACCCGAAGCCATGCTTGTTCAGGATGAATTGCTGTTCTCGTTGGAAAGCGGTACCGAGCAGAGCGTATGCCTGCGTGGCTATGCATGGGATGCAATATGGCTGCACGATGTTGTTGTTGGCAAGGATTCTGTCATCGATGCCAGGAAACCCGTTGTGGTCTATGGGGGCATACTCATAGACAGCACAGCTACCCTGACCATTCGCGGTACGACCCTCTATTTCCATGACAAGGCAGGCATTGATGTTTACGGACGCCTTACAGCAGAACGCTGTCTGCTACGAGGCGACCGTCTTGACCACATGTTCGACTATCTGCCATACGATCGCGTAAGTGGCCAATGGCGTGGCGTGCATTTCCATTCCTCATCTTCAGGCAATGTTCTTGTTGACACCGAGATACGCAATCCCGAGCATGGAATTGTTGTTGACTCTGCAGCTTTCAGCAGTAACGTCCAACGGATTTTCATGGAGCGTTGCGTGGTGCATAACTGCAAAGGAGCAGGCCTGAAGGCGTTTAACGCCACTATTGGTCTGTTGAACTGCCAGTTTTCAAATACGCTCGACGACTGCGTTTCTGTCTATGGCGGTTTGGTCGTCCTTCAGCATTGCACGCTGGCTCAGTTCTATCCTTTCTCGGCCAATCGTGGTGCAGCGCTTCGCTTCACGAATTACTATAACGACTATTCCTATCCGTTGTTCATGCTGCAGTGTACCGGTTCTATTGTTACGGGATATGCCGACGATGTCGTGATGGGCGAGATGCGCGACACGACAATAGCATACAATTACTATTTTGAAGACGACGTGCTCCGAACGCCAGAAGTCAGTGATTCCACACGCTTTGTCAACATCATTTGGGAACATCCTGTAGATTCTGGCATGGGCAAGGAGCATTTCCGGCTTATCGACGAGGAGAACCTGCAATATGACTTCCACCTTGATTCTGCCTCCGTAGCCCAGGGCAAGGGTTGTTATCTGTAGTAAGTGTAAAAGCGAGTGTATGGCAAGTGTATAGCGAGTGTTTAGCAAGTGCTCGTTGTAGCTTCAATGCAAATAAATCACAATTAATTTTGTGTTTTCTTTTTTTTGCAGTACTTTTGCAGGCTACATTGACTTATACATTATTTATTAGATGATATCTGTTGAAGGACTAAAGGTGGAATTTGGCGTGAAGCCATTGTTCAGCGATGCCAGTTTCGTAATCAACGACCGTGATCGCATTGCCTTGGTGGGCAAGAATGGCGCTGGCAAATCTACTATGTTAAAAATACTCTGTGGCATGGAGCATCCTACCGAGGGTGTCGTTTCTGTGCCCAGTGATACCACGATAGGCTACTTGCCACAGGTAATGGTTTTGCAAGACAACACCACCGTTCGCGAAGAGGCAAAGAAGGCTTTTGCCGATATTCAGAAGTTGTCAGACCGCATCAGCCGCATGGAGAGCCAACTGAACGAGCGTACGGATTACGAGAGCGAAAGCTATATGGCTTTGGTCGAGAAATTCACCACCATGCATGAGCGCTACCAAATGTTGGGTGCCGGGGGCTATGAGGCAGAGATAGAACGTACGCTGACAGGCCTTGGCTTTCTGCGCACCGACTTTGACCGTCCTACGTGCGAGTTTTCGGGCGGGTGGCGAATGCGTATAGAACTGGCCAAGATTCTGTTGCGCCATCCAGACGTGCTGCTGCTTGATGAGCCCACAAACCATCTCGACATCGAGTCCATTCAATGGTTGGAGCAATTGCTGGCTCAGTGGAACGGAGCTGTTGTATTGGTGAGTCACGATCGTGCTTTTATCAATAATGTGTCCAATCGTACGCTTGAGATCAGCTGCGGACAAGTGATTGACTACCGCGTGAAGTACAATGAGTATGTTGTTCTGAGGAAAGAGCGTCGTGAGCAGCAGTTGCGTGCCTATGAGAATCAGCAGAAGGAGATGGCCGAAATGAAAGCTTTTATCGAGCGCTTTCGCTATCAGGCAACAAAGGCCGTCCAAGTGCAGCAGAAGATCAAGCAGTTGGAAAAAATCGTTCCAATTGAGGTCGACGAAGTGGACAATTCGGCCATGCATCTGAAGTTCCCGCCCTGTCTTCGCAGTGGTGACTATCCTGTCATCTGTGAAGATGTTGCAAAGTCCTATTCCAAGTTGGTCTTCTCCGACGTCAATCTCACGATTAAAAGAGGCGAGAAAGTTGCTTTTGTCGGCAAGAACGGTGAGGGCAAGTCAACGCTCGTGAAGTGCATCATGGGTGAGATTCCTTTTGAAGGTCACCTGAAAATAGGCCATAACGTGCAGATTGGCTATTTTGCACAGAATCAGGCACAGCTGCTCGACGAGTCTCTTTCCGTGTTCCAGACGATTGACAATGTGGCTAAGGGCGACATTCGCCTGAGAATCAACGACATCCTTGGCGCGTTTATGTTTGGAGGTGAAGCTTCAGAGAAAAAGGTGAAAGTGCTTAGTGGTGGCGAGCGTAGCCGCCTGTCCATGATACGCCTTCTGCTGGAGCCCGTGAACCTCCTTATACTCGATGAGCCGACCAACCATTTGGACATGCCTTCAAAGGATGTTCTCAAGGAGGCCATCCGCGCCTTCGATGGTACAGCCATCATCGTGTCCCATGACCGTGAGTTCCTTGACGGCCTGGTGACAAAGGTATTCGAATTCGGGGGTGGCAAGGTGCGCGAACATATTGGCGGCATTTACGACTTCCTTCAGTCCAAGGCCGCATTTGACCCGTCGCGTGACAATGACAGCCTTGACCGTCTCTTCGTATCTGGAAAACCCAACAAGACAGCCCCTTCCAGCAGCAAGTCCGAGCAAGTTGCCACTCCTTCAGGCGGTGCTGGCGAATGGGCAGCACGCAAGGAGCAGCAAAAGCGTATCCGGAAGGCAGAGCGTGCGGTGGAAGAGTCGGAGAAGAAAATTGCCAAGATGGAGCAGCGGCTCAAAGAGCTCGACCAGTTGCTCTGCAATCCGGCGAACGCATCCGACATGACACTTGTCACCGAATATACTGAGACCAAACGCTCCGTGGACCAGGAAGTGGAACGCTGGGAGCAGTTGTCAGAAGAATTAGAAAAGTTGAACAGTTAATAATAATTATCAAAATGAAACACTTAATTCCTATGGTGCTTATGGTAGCAGCCCCGCTGATGGGTCTTGCCCAAAACAAGTCAGGTATCAAACCTGAGAATTTAGACAAAAACGTGAAGCCTCAGGACGACTTCTACATGTTTGCAACAGGTGGTTGGCAGAAGAACAATCCGCTGCCGGCAGCCTATTCCCGTTTCGGTAGCTTTGACCAGCTGCAGGAGGACAACAACAAGCGCATCAATACGATTCTGGGCGATTTGCAGAAGAAGAAGTATGCCGAGGGTACTACCGAGCGCAAACTCTCCGATTTCTACAAGCTCGCCATGGACTCCGTTCGTCGCAACGAGGAAGGCATAGCTCCTGTAAAACCCATCCTTGACGACATGGAAGCTGCAGCCACCAAACAGCAGCTCGAGGCTTTGCAAGTGAAATATGCGCCCTTTGGCTATGGTGTGTCGTTCGGATTCGGCTTCGGAGCCGACGAGAAGAATGTCACCATGAATATCCTGACTATCTATCAGGGCGGCCTCACACTGGGTCAGAAGGACTATTACGTCAACAACGACGAGGCAACGGTGAAGATCCGCGAAGCCTACAGGCAGCACATTGTGCGTATGTTCCAGCAATTCGGCTTTACTGAACAGCAGGCTCAGAACAAGCGCGATGCCGTTTTCCGCTATGAGACTGCTCTGGCTCTGATTTCAAAGAGCCGTACCGAGTTGCGCGATCCTCAGGCCAACTACAACAAGATGACACTTCAGAAGTTCCAGGAGGATTATCCCAACATTCCTCTCGTACAATTAGCCAATGCCGAGGGCATTAAGACCGAGTATATCCAGGAGATGGTTGTGGGACAGCCTGCTTTCATGGCCGGACTGGACAAGCTCTATGCAGCCTTGACTGCGGAAGACCTGAAAGCCTACATGCAATGGAACGTGATCATGGGTGCCGCTTCATTGCTTAGCGACGAGGTGCGCGAGGCCAACTTTGAGTTCTTCGGAAAGACCATGACAGGCCGTAAGGAGGACTATCCGCTCTGGAAGCGTGCCACCAACAGCGTGCAGGGAGCCATGGGCGAAGCTCTTGGAAAGATGTACTGCGAGCGCTACTTCCCTGCCACCTCCAAGAAGATTATGGAACAGCTGGTTCGCAACTTGCAGATCGCCCTGGGACAGCGTATTGATGCCCAGACCTGGATGGGCGACTCTACCAAGCAGAATGCCCATAAGAAGCTTGACGCATTCTATGTGAAGGTTGGCTATCCCAACAAGTGGCGCGACTACAGCAAGCTGACCATCGACCCCCAGAAGTCTTATTATGAGAATGTGATGGCAGCCCGTAAATTCCACAACGATAAGCAAATTGAAGAGAAGGCCGGCAAGCCTGTGGATCGCGACGAGTGGTTCATGACACCCCAGACGGTGAACGCCTACTACAACCCGACCACAAACGAGATTTGCTTCCCTGCCGGTATCCTGCAGTATCCTTTCTTCGACCCCAGTGCCGACGAGGCCTTCAACTATGGTGCCATCGGCGTCGTGATCGGTCATGAGATGACTCACGGTTTCGATGACCAGGGCCGCCAGTTCGACGACAAGGGTTACATGCACGATTGGTGGACGTCCAGCGATGCTGCCGGTTTTGAAGAGCGTGCAGGCATGTATGCCAACTTCTTCTCGGCCATTAAGGTGCTGCCCGACCTGAATGCCAACGGCCAGCTCACGCTCGGCGAGAATCTTGCCGACCACGGCGGACTGCAAGTGGCTTGGTATGCCTACAAGAATGCTACGGCAAAGAAGCCTTTGAAGACCAAGGAGGGCTTCACTGCCGACCAGCGTTTCTTCATCTCCTATGCAGGAGTCTGGGGACAGAACATTACAGAGCAGGAAATACGCATCCGTACGAAGAGCGATCCTCACTCACTTGGCGAATGGCGTGTCAATGGTGCCCTGCCACATGTAAACGCCTGGTATGAAGCCTTCGGCGTGAAGGAAGGCGACAAGATGTTCCTCCCGGAAGAGCAGCGCCTTCAGCTCTGGTAATCAATAAAAAAGTTAGATGATGCCCATGCCGGGCGAACAAAAAAAAGGAGCATCCGTTCGGGTGCTCCTTTTTCCTCATTCATGCGGGGAGTGCGTCTGAAGCGTCTTCTTGTCTTCTTGTCTTCCCGTCTTCTTGTCTTCCCGTCTTCCCGTCTTCCCGTATTCCCGTATTCCCGTATTCCCGTCTTCCCGTATTCCCGTCTTCCCGTATTCCCGTATTCCCGTATTCCCGTATTCTCATCTCATGCAGCTGGTCACGCCCAGTGCCGTTGCAATGCCGCTCAGTATGTAGAGTGCCGCCTGCACGATGAACTTCCAAGTCTCTTTCTTTATTTTCATAGTTTTTGGTTATGGTTTAA
>Ga0247611_10002840_pt1 | contig 26857 bp, 14 predicted proteins | sample 177DNAGHGhighgp2_FD_192422 | JGI IMG/M metagenome (GOLD analysis project Ga0247611, IMG submission 192422) | Sheep rumen microbial communities from Palmerston North, Manawatu-Wanganui, New Zealand - 1770 DNA GHGhigh gp2 | ecosystem: Host-associated > Mammals > Digestive system > Stomach > Rumen... | reverse complement strand
TCCATATTGAAGAAGTCCTCAAAGAAGGCGTACTCGCTGGAATAGATGGTGTTGTAGTTGTGGGAGCTGGAGTGGACGCCGATGCTGTGCCCGGCGCGGAAGGCCCGGCCGATCAGGTCATAATATTTGGAATCCTGAGCTGTGACGAAGAAGGTGGCCTTTACCTTGTACTTGTCCAGCACGTCCAGAAGCTTTCCGGTGTAGGGGCCGGGGCCGTCGTCAAAGGTGAGGTAGATGGTCTTCTCCGCGGGCGTGACGGCGGCGGGCATGGCGACCGGCACCACCTCCACATGGCGCTCGGCGCTGACGGTCTCGCCCAGCTCGCTCGTGACGGAGTAGGAGATCTGATAGCTGCCGGTGACCCAGGGGATGACCTGGCCCTCGGTGACGAGATAGGCGCTCAGGTCGTTGCCCAGCCCGTCGTGCACGGTGACGCCGGGATCGGTGTACCAGAGGCCCGCCTGCATGACCGTGTCGGCCTCGCCTAAAAGGGTGATCTCCGGCGGCTCATAGCTCATGTGGGAGAGGGGGCGCTCCACCATGGTCACGTTTCCCGAGCTGTCACTGACCGTGTACTGCACCCGGTTATAGAGCTTGAGGCGCTGCACCTTGCCCGTCAGGTCCCCGTCCACGTTGTCCCAGGCGCTGTAGCCCTCCTCGGCGTAGCCGGTCATCCAGGTGGGGGCGTAGCCCTCGATGTGCTTGAGCTCAATGACCGGGGGCGTGGTGTCGATCACGTTCACACGCCGCTCCACGCTGTATTCGGAAAAGGCGTAACGGGTCGTGTAGCGGAGGAAATAAGCGCCGAGGCTGTTGGTGTCGACGCTTCCCAGGGTCTCGACCGGAAGCGGCTTGTCGCTCTCGCCGAAGAGATTGCCCACCGTGACCGCGTATACACCGGGATCGGTGAAGGCCGTGCCGTATTCCACGTCCATCTCGGTCTCGCCATAGACGTAAAAACGCACCGTTCGCCCGTCCACCAGCAGCACCACCGCCGCCGTCAGCGCCAGCCAAACGATCGCCGCGAGTATGATCACCGGGGCACGCCCCGTCCGTCTTCTCTCTTTTTCTGCCGTCATTCTCTGTCTCTTTTCTTTCAATTATGATAACGGCTTTATTATATACCATTTTCAACAGAAAAGAAATGCTTTTGAAAAATGGGAAAAAATATGTCATCCTGGGCGAAGCGAAGGATCCTTTCCCAAAAGAAGCAGGGACGAAGATCCTTCGCGGACGCTCAGGATGACAGCTTTTTTACGTTTCCGACACGTTGATCCCGGCGGCGTGCAGATCGCGGCGCAGCCGCTTGAGATCGCCGTCGAAAACCGTGCCGTTCATGCCGGTGACGATGGCGCCGTCGATATTCGGGGGATGGTCGTCGATGAACCAGCACTCGGCGGGATCAAGGGAGAAGGTCTCGTACAGCAGCTCAAAAATCTCGTGCTGGGGTTTTAATAATTTCCAGTCGGCGGAGACGAGGATGCCGTCGAAATGCTCCGCGCCGGGGATGCGGGAGAAGTAGGTGTGCAGGGCCGAGGTGGCGTTGGAGCAGAGGTAGATCTTATACCCCGCAGCCTTGAGCTCCGCAACGATGTCCGCCATTCCCTCCACGGGCCACATGGGGTCGCGCCACCAGTAGACGAGGCGCGGAAGATACCGGCGCAGATGCTCCGGCAGGCGGGATTGAAAGGCCGCGATGGCCTCCTCCTCGGTGAGCCTGCCCCGGTCAAGGCCCGTCCACTCCTGGTCACAGAAGACCTCGCGCATGAGAGCCTTGGCGTCCGCCCCGGTGACGCCGAGGCGGGCGATGAGGCGGTCGGGGTCCCAGTGGATGAGGACGTTGCCCATGTCATAGATGATGTTTTTTACCACTTGTGTTTTCTCCGTTACTCTTTTTTGCCGCTGAGTTTCTGGAAGAACTTCCGGCGGCGCTCACGAATGGCCAGGCGTTCGCTGAGATCACGCGAGCCAACGCCGTAGACCAGGTACAAAATCAGGCCCGACACCAGCATGATGAACACCGTCGAGGCGCAGCGGCGGCCCGAGGCGTTGACGTTGTAGCCGTAGAGCCCCTCCTCGGCGCACATGGCCTGAATGACCATGGCGTAGCTGGTGCCGTAGGAGCTTGCGAAGGTGGCGGACATGTCGTACTCGGTGAAGAGAGCGTTGAAGTTCAGGGCGAAGACCGCCAGCACGCTCGGCAGGATGATGGGGAGCTTTACCTGCAGGAAGGTGCGGATCGGGCTTGCGCCGAGGTTCTTCGCCGCGTCCTCCAGCTCCTCGTCGATGGAGTAGAAGCTGGCCTTGATCATGCGCAGCGAGAAGGGCAGCTTCGTCACCGTGTAGGCCATCACGATCAGCAGGCGCACGTTCTGGGCATAATAGAGGTTCTTGTTGCCGACGTACCAGATGGCGTCGGAGTTAAAGTAAGTGCGGTAGGAGTAGCAGATCAGGATGGTCGGCAGCAGCCACGGGAACAGCAGCGCGTATTCCAGCACGATGCCGGACTTCTTGTGCTTCTTGTTGAACATGTAGTTGCAGGCCACCACCACGATCACGCAGGCAAACGCCGCCGCGAGCGCCGAGAGCACAAAGCTGAGCTTGATGCCGCCGAGGGTCGCCTCGTTGGAGAACACGCCGGAGATGGAGCCCTCGCGGGTCTTGTACTGACCGCGGCTGGTGAGGTACTGGTAGTCCTCCTTGCCGAAGAAGTTGATGAGCGTCCAGTGGCTCAGATCCAGCTTCTTCTGGCGGATGGCGCTGTAGGTCTGGAAGGAGAAGATCACGATCATCACCACCGGCGTCATGTAGATGATGAACAGCACATAGGCGTAGAGGTGGGCGATGATATTGGCAACGGGGTTGACGATCTTCTGCTTCTGGAGCTTGGCCTTGGTCTTGGAGACCGAGAGATAGTGGCCCTTGCGCTCGTAGGCGGACAGCACCGTCAGCAGGATGATGGTGAACATGGCGAGGATGATGGACAAAAGCGCGGCGCGTGCCTGGGGGAAGGCCTCGTCCGCGGTGGAGGAGCCTGCCAGGCGGACGATCTCGGGGTTGATGGAGTCATAGCCCAGAAGGGTCGGGGCCGACATGGCGCAAAGACCCGTGATGAAGGTCATGACGGTCAGGGAGAAAAGCGTCGGGATCAGGGTCGGCAGCACGACCTTCCACAGTACCTTGAAGGGATTGGCGCCCATGTTGCGCGCGGCCTCTACGGTGTTGTAGTCGATGCCGCGGATGGCGTTTCTGAGGAACAGCATGTGGTTGGAGGTGCAGGCGAAGGTCATGGTGAACAGCACCGCGTTGTAGCCCGAGAACCAGTTGGGGTTCATGTGGGGAAAGGCATTCTTGAGCGCGGTGGTGAGGATGCCGTCACTTGCGTAGAGGAACATGTAGCCCGTGACCAGCGCGACGCCCGAGTAGATCATCGTGGTCATATATCCCATGCGCAGGATGCCTGCGCCCTTGATGTCAAAGTACTCGGTCAAAAGCACGATGGAGATGCCCACGACGTTGACCGTGATGACCAGCGCCACCGCGAGTTTTAAGGAGTTCCAGACGAATTTGCCCATGGTGCCCGCGAGGAAGAAGCGGATGACGGCAAAGGCGTCGCGCTCCCCGGCGGCGTTTTTTGTGTTGAAGATGCTGGTGAGGGTATTGAGGCAGGGCAGGAGCATGAAGCCGAAGAAGAGATAGGCAAAGAAGCACACGCCGACGAGCCGGATGATCAGCTCCGGCCGGAGCTTCTTATCCAGCGAGGCGTTCATTGTGCCTCCCCCTTCCCGTCCGCATCATAGGCCATGACATCTTTGGGGTCGATGATGACCCGGACCTTCTGGCCCTCCTCGTAGATGCACACGCCGTCGTTCTTTTCAATGACCTTGAGGGTCTGGCCCGCGACGGCAATGTAGTACTTGATGTACAGGCCGTAGTACTCGCGGCTTTCCACCGTGCCCTCGAGGCTGACCTGGCCGGGGCGCGGGTCGACGTTGACGTGCAGGCGCTCGAGACGTATGTAGTTGTGCTTGTTCGCGTCGAGCTTCGCGCCGTCCTTCACCATGGCGCTCACAATGCCGTCCTCAAGGCGGTTGATGTCGCCGATGAAGTTGCAGACAAACTCGGTCTTCGAGAAATTGTAGACCTCGTTCGGCGTGCCGATCTGCTCGATGTAGCCCTTGTTGAACACCGCGATGCGGTCGGAGAGGGTCAGGGCCTCCTCCTGGTCGTGGGTGACATAGATGGTGGTGATGCCGAAATCCTTCTGCATTTTTTTCAGCTCGTTTCTGAGCTGGACGCGGAGCTTGGCGTCGAGGTTACTTAGCGGCTCGTCCATGCAGATAATGGCGGGCCCGGTGACCAGGGCGCGGGCAATGGCGACGCGCTGCTGCTGGCCGCCGGAGAGCTGGCTGACGGCCTTCTTGAGCTGCTCGTCCGAAAGATCGACCTTTCTTGCAATCTCGCGCACGCGCTGGTCGCGCTCGGCCTTGGGGACCTTCTTGATCTTGAGGCCGAACTCGATGTTGTCATACACGGTCATGGTGGGAAACAGGGCGTAGCTCTGGAAGACGATGCCGATGTTTCTGTCCTCGATGGGGACATGGGTGATGTCACGATCCTTGACGACGACCGTGCCGGAGGCGGGCTCGATGAAGCCCGTGATGGTGCGGAGGGTCGTCGTTTTGCCGCAGCCGGAGGGGCCGAGGAAGGTAAAAAACTCGCCCTCCTTGACGTGGACATTGATGTCGTGCAGGGCGACGAAGTCCCCGAATTTCACGACGATGTTGTTGAGCTTGATCATAGGCTTTCTCCTTCAAATCTCTCTTGCCTCCCCCAGCCGCTTGCGGCGATGGGGGAGGGGGACCGCTTCAGCGGTGGAAGGGGTCTGTGCAGATATTCTGAGCGCTCAGAATATCCGGGCGGACTCCCTCTCCGCCCCAGTGTGCGCACTGGTGCCAGCTCCCTCAGAGAGGGAGCCGTTCCTATAAAGAAAGGCGAGCTGGGGCAAGCCCAACTCGCCTTAAAGGGTAAGCTTGATTACTCGGCCTTCTGGGTCAGGGTCGCCCAGTCGAGATTGGCCCAATCGGGCTCGGTCTTGGCCTGGGACTGATCGGCCCAGTAGAAGCCCAGGTTGGTCATGATGTTGGTCCACTCGGCGCTGTGGGCGGCGACATAGGCGGCGTAGGTCATGTCGGTGCCTTCCACGGTGGTCAGCGCGAAGTTGGGCAGCAGGTAGATGGCGGGGATGTCGTCACCGTAGACGAGCTTGGCAGCCTCGGTGTTGCAGGGGAAGGAGTCAAACTCCTCGGCCCAGGCAGCCTGAACCTCGGCGGAGCCGAACCAGTTGACGAAGGCCTTGACAGCCTCGGTCTGCTCGTCGGTGCGGCCGGCCTTGTCGAGGATGCCGATGTACTCGGCGATGTAGTAGGTGCCGTCCTCAATGTCGACGAGGGCCCAGTTCTCAGGCTCGAGAGCGCCGATCAGGGGATGTGCGGAGCCGTCGGCCGCAGCGTCGATCTTGCCGTAGAGGGCGGAGGAGTAGAACTCGGATACGGCCACGTCGCCCTTGTTCAGGGGATCAAAGCCGTACTTGTAGTCGTCGCCGCCGGAAATGCCGTCAGCGCAGAACTTCCACAGGGCCTTCCAGCCATCGACGGAGATGCCGCCGGCGGGAGAGGCGGGATCGGTGAAGGCGTAGAGCATGGCGGAGTTGATGTTGGCGTTGGTGGTGCCGCCGATCTTGTTCTGGCGGTACCAGGGGAAGCCGCAGTCAACGACGTCGGCCCAGTGCTTGAAGTGCAGCTCCTGGCCCTTGGTGCCGAACTCGTCGTTGCGGTAGAGCATCAGGACGTTCTGGATGACGATGCCGTAGGCCTGATTGTCGTACTTGTACTCGCCGACCTCATCGGCCCAGTCGGGGGTGAAGGGGACGAGCTTGATGTTCTCGTACTGGCCGTCCACGATCTGGCCCCAGCGGGTTTCGTTCAGACCGAAGATCAGGTCGCCGTCCTTCTTCTCGTTGGCGGCCTGCACGGCGGCGGTGTCGCCGGAGATGACCTCGTTGGTGTCAAGGCTGATGGAGAAGCCGGCCTTCTTGGCTTCGTTGACAAGCCAGGTCACGCGCTCGGTGGAGTTGGAGTTGGAGTAGATGCGGATAGTGTAGCCGGAATAATCCGGGCCTGCGGCAAAGGCGGCGGGCGCCAGGGACAGCACCATCACGATTGCCAGCATGACTGCGAGCAGTTTTTTCATGGATTTTCCTCCTTATTGAAATCAGCGGCTGAGCCGCCCCGTTTTCAAAAGCATCCTGTCTATAAAATGCTTTTGATTTTTGCAGGAAAAATTATACCGCTCTTTGTGCGGGATGTCAATAATCTGCAAAAAACTTCTCCGTGCTTCTCGCTTTTTTGGGCAATTACGACAGAGACGCATGCTTGCTCTTGCTTCCTTTATATTGTTGCTCAGAGGACATGACCCGCGTAATGTGCCCCCATTCTTTCCTTTTCGCCTTGCCGAAAAGAAAAGAACGCGCCGCGCCCGGTGTACGCAGGCGGTATACGGTCCTGCGCTACGCCGACCGCGGAGGGATTCGCTTACGCTCGCGCCGCTGCCTGGTAGTGGAGAGTTAAGTTTTGAATGACAAGAGGTATGACTTGAAAACTGTGCAGCACTTTGCGCAGGTCTTTTTGAGCAGCAGGCAAAAGGAGAAGAACTAAACACTCCTCCATAGCCTCACGACCCCTCTGTCATTGAGGCGGATGAGGACCATTGTGCCCAGCGGCATGAGCAGCATACCGCCGACTTTTCCCACGCGCCAGCCCACGTATACGCTCAGGAGCGAGGCCAGCGGATTGAGGCCGATCTGGTCGCCCAGGAGCTTTGCCTGCGCCGCGTTTCGCACAAGCTCCGTCAGTCCCCAGGTCACGAGCAGCCCCAGGCCCCGGCGGGTCGGCCCCAGCAGCAGGCAGTAAAGCGCCCATGGCACGAGCACCACCCCTGTGCCGAAAACCGGCAGCGCGTCGATAACTGCCGTCACCGCCGCGAGCATCACCGCCGGGTGCACGCCCAGCAGCAGAAACGCCGCCAGCAGCTCAAAAAAGCAGATCGCCATCAGAATCAGCTGCGCGCGCAAAAGTCCGCCGAAGCCGCTTTTGAGGTCGGCCCCCAGCCCCTCAAAGCGCCGCCGCAGCCCCTCCGGCAGCTGGGCCAGCAGAAAGGCGTTGACCGTCGGAAACGAGGCGGAGATAAAGTAGGTGCCGAGAGCGGCGGTGACCAGAAAGAGCAGCGTATCCGGACTTGCCTGGGCCGTGCGGGACAGCAGCGCCACAAGCCCCCTGGAAAGCTCGCCCGGCAGGGACGCGGCGCTGCCCAGAAGGCCCGAAAGCGCGCTCTCAAGAAGCTGTCCGGCGGGCTCGGGCGCTGCGCGGATGTGTGCCTCGGCAAGCTTTTCCAGGGCTTCCATCCGGGCACTCAGCGCCTCCATTGCCCCCGGCAGCGCCTTCGTCAGCTCGGACGCCGCGCCAAGGCCGCGAAACAGCAGCGCCGTCAGTCCCCAGAGCAGAAGCCCCAGGGCGGCCAGGGTACACAGTCCCGCCGCCGCGCCGCGCTTCCAGCGGTGCCGCGTGAGAAAGCCCACCGCGGGTTCCAGCAGCGCCGCCAGCACCCACGCGGTCAGGAGCGGCGCCGTCCAGGGCAGCAGATACCGTCCCGCGAGAAACAGGACCCCCGCGCCCAGTATGAGCCCGAGGCCGATCAAAACCGCCTTCGCAAGCCTCTCCGTCATATCGCGTCCCCCCTTCGTTTGATGGAAAGTATAACCGGAAAGGGGGAAACAAAAACAAAGTGAAAAGTGAAATTATGGAGCGGCGGTGCCGTAATAAAAACGCCCGGCCTGTGCCGGGCGGCGGTGCTTATGCATCCTGTTGATCTAAGGCTTTTTGCAGGGCATGCTGTACGTCTTCGTGACCGGTGATGAGGAAGAGCTTCCATTGCTCGTCGGCAAAGCAGAGCGTGAGCTCCGGGGGTGATTGCTGCATGCGAAAGCTTTTCAGTTCCGACAGCGGTTTCGTAAGGATCTGATACGGCTTGTTCCCCATTTGCAGCAGCGCGATCCGGTCACGAAAGATATAAAAGCGCGCGCCCTTCGGGTTTTGGTCGGCGTGGTTTACCGCATCGCAGGAGAAAAGCGCGGGCTCGGGAAAGGCAGCCTCTGCCTTTTGGTAGCGTTTTTCCTCCAAATACAGCATGCTCTGGATCACGGCGTGCAATACGATCGCACAGCCGATGCCCGCGGGGACAGCCATCCATGCATCCCCGGGAGCGATGAAACGCAGTACCGCCCAGCAGATCAGTCCGGCGAATGTGCCGAAAAGCAGGCTGAAGACTTTGATGCCGATCATCTTGCGATCCTGGCAAGAAGCACGGTCTCGTCCCCGCGGGCGATGCGGAGATCGGTGACACCCTCGCTTTCCTTCTTGTAAAAGTCCAGCTTCTCGCCCTCGTAGCAGGGGGCGCGGAAGATGAGGTCGATGCTGCGCGCCTGCATGGCCTCCAGCTCTTTCGCCGAGAAGGCCCCGAACAGGGCACGGGGATAGGCGGCGTTGTTCATGTGGCCGCCGAGGTCGATGTCGGTCGAGCGCACGGTATAGGACGCGAAGGGCTCCGTGCCGTCGAAGCGGGCGGGGATGCGGACAAAGGGCTCGCTGACCGAGGAGCCGCTCACGTAATCCAGATCAGCCGGGAAGAGGTCGGCGGCCGGGGCGATGGCGTTTGCCTCGGTGTTCATGACGGCCCATTCGGTCCTGCCCGCGATGAGAAGTTTATCGCCGCGGCGGATCTCATAGCTGCGGTTGCAGCGCACCGCGCCGGGCTTTTCCGGCCAGGTGATGAGCCGCACCGCCTCGCTCACGGCGGGGCGCTCATGGAAAATGATCTTGGTCCTGACCGTGACCCAGAAGCGGTTTTTGGCTTTCATCGCGGCAAGGCCGATGCCGAGGTGTTCGGCGTGCTCGGTGGCAAGGTCCATCAGCACCGCGAAGGCCCCGGCATATCCGAGCCTCCCGCTGTAATCGCAGGCGCTGGGCGGGATCAGAATATTCTGTTCAAATATTGGCTGCATAGTATGACTCCCTTCTTCCTTACTCCTCGGGGATTTCTACGTTCATGACCGAAGCGGAGGCCAGCATGATGTCCCCGTTGTGCCGGAACATGACCGTCACGTTGACCGCATCCTCCTCCGGGCCGAGGCGGAGCTTTAAGGTGTTGAGCTCGGACAGCGTCGGCAGGAGAAAGCCGAAGGGGTCCGCCGTGCCGTCCCCGTCAAACTGCGCCGCGCGCAGCAGCACCAGACAGTCGGCCCCCGCAGGGATGCGGCTGCCGCTGTTTACAAAGCTCACCACCGAGCTGTTGAGCATGCCCTCTGTGCGCTCGCCCCCGAAGGGGAGCGCGGCGGCGCTGTCGTTTCTGACGCGCAGCCAGACGGAGAGGCCGTCCGTGAGGTCGAGGCCGAGCAGCGTAAATCGAAGACCGCCGACGGAGAGCTCCTCAAAGTCGCAGGGCGCAAGCTTCTCAAGCCCGTCCACGGCGCAAAGGCGCTCGGCCGGGTGCGTGCCGTAGCTGCGTGCGGCATCCGACGCGGGGCCGACACTGAGCGAGAAGCTGTGGCTCAGCTCCTCCGCGCCCGCAAGCTCTGTGTAGGCAAGGCCGCCCGCGTCAAAGACGAAGTCCGCCGACGCGCTGCCGTTTGCCGGGGCCTCCGGTGCCGCCGCCGTCAGGCAGGGCAGGCTCATAGCGCCGCTGCCGGGGCTGACGCGCAGGCGCAGCGCCTCACCGGTGAAGCTGCGCAGGGTCAGCGGCAAAACCGCCCGCGTGCCCTCCGCGCGCTCGTCGCCCGCCAGGATCTCATACCCGCCGCAGCAGGCAAGGCTCACAAGGCCGCTCTCCCGCGCGGGCAGGACAGGCAAGTCCGGGTCAATTTCAAAAACGGGCGTGCATTCGTCGTATTGAAAATCCCGCATGCCCACCCGGGCGATGTAGCCCTGGTCGTTCTCACTCTCCTTGTCCCCGGCCGTGAGCGTCCACCCGCCGTCTGTTTCGTGCAGCGAAAGCTCGCAGCGGAAGGAGGACATGGGCACCGGCGGCTTGTCCGTCCCGTCGGCATAGCCTGTGAGATCACAGCGCAGGGAAATGTTCCGCCCGGCCGTCACCTCGTCCGCAGGGAAGTCCAGGCGGAAGACGGCGCGGCTGTGGGGCTGCGCCGTGCACCCGGAGAAGGCCGCGCCCTCGGCGCCGCCGTCGAGACGCAGGGGAAACTCGTTGTTGTTTTCAAACAGAAACCAGGCGGTGCAAAAGCGCCCGTCAAAATCCGCGCCGAGGGCGAGCACCCTCGCGCCGAAGCGGGTATACAGCTCTGCCGACGTGTCCGGACGCCGCAGCTCCGGCCTCGGGAGCTCCCCGACATGCAGGGGCATGGGACCGGCGGAGACGGAGGCCGCGCCCGGCTCGGCGACAGACAGGCGCAGGCGGATAAAGTCGGTGTTAAAGTAGGACAGATCGAAAAACGACAGGGCCGTGAGCGGGATCACCAGCATGGCCTCCCGGCTCTCCCAGGCGTCGAGGGTGAGGCTGAGGTTGACCGGCAGCTCGCAGGGGCCGACGAGGCAGCCCTCCGCGCGGACCTCGCGCGGCGCGTCGTTCTTGTTCCCGGCGGAGAGAAAGAGCGTCAGCCTCGGCGCGCCGTCGGCCCCCGGGGTCGTACAGCAGCCCGTGACCGTGAGCAGCACATTGTCGCACTCGAAGCTCCGCCCGTCTCCGTCCGCCGCCGCTGTGACCGGCAGGGCGAGCAGCAGGGACAGAGAGAGCAAAAGAGCAAGCAGCTTTTTCATGTTGACTCCTGTTTCTCTGCGGCGCTTCTGCGCATGGCAGAGACGCCGGAATGATACTGTCATCCTGAGCGCCGGCGAAGGATCCCTGCTTCCGATCACGTATGCGGAAGGATCCTTCGCTTCGCTCAGGATGACAGACTTTGCATTGTTATTTTACGCTGAACAGAATATCACCGTAGGAGGGGTAGGGCCAGTACCTGGCCCCGCAGCGGACCTCCATGCTGTCCACCACGTCGCGCAGGCTTTGCATGGCGGGAAAGACCCGGTCGCGGTAGTAGCGGGCGGCGGCGTAGGTGTCGTTCTGGCTTTTGAGGCCGTCCATGGCGGCCTCCAGCGCCCGGCCGTGGATCGTGGCGGAGGCGATCAGGGAGCTGAGCTCCCCGGCGGTCTGCGTCTCGTAGCTCACATCCATCGTGGGCAGCAGGGCCTTCTTCTCGTTGGCGGTGCGGGCCAGGTCCCCGGTGCAGGCGGAGACTGCGGGCAGGATATCCTTCCACAGCATATCCAGCATGGTCAGCGCCTCGATGCGGATGACCTTGCAGTAGGCGTCAAGCTTCATCTCGCACCGCGCGCGAAGCTCGGTCTCGGTGTAGATGCGATGGCGCAGGAAGAGCTCCACATTCTTCTGGGCCAGGTATTCCGGCGTGCAGTCGGGGGTGGAGGGATAGTTGCACAGCCCCCGGTGGGCGGCCTCCACGGTCCACTCCTCGCCGTAGCCGTTGCCGTTGAAGATGATGCGGCGGTGCTTGCGGATGACCTCGCGGATCAGGTCGTGCAGCTCTCCGTCAAAGTCCTCCGCCTGCTCGAGCCGGTCGGCGTACTGGCGCAGGGACTCGGCCACGGCTGTGTTGAGCACCACGTTCGGCCCGGAGATGGACTGAGACGAGCCCAGCATGCGGAATTCAAACTTGTTGCCCGTGAAGGCAAAGGGGCTGGTGCGGTTGCGGTCGGTGGTGTCCTTGGGGAATTTCGGCAGCACATGCACGCCCACCTTGAAAAGCTCCTTTTCTCTTGCGCCGTAGGGAGCACCCTTTTCAATGGCGTCGAGGATGGAGCTGAGTTCATCGCCGAGGAAGATGGACACGATGGCCGGGGGCGCTTCGGCGGCGCCGAGACGGTGGTCGTTGCCTGCGGAGGCGACGCAGATGCGCATGAGATCCTGGTAATCGTCCACCGCCTGGATCACCGCGCACAGAAACAGCAGGAACTGCGCGTTTTCCGCCGGGGTCTCGCCGGGCTCGAAGACGTTGATGCCGGTGTTGGTGGTGATGGACCAGTTGTTGTGCTTGCCCGAACCGTTGACGCCCGCAAAGGGCTTTTCGTGCAGCAGGCACACCATGCCGTGCTTGCGGGCGATGCGCTGCATGAGCTCCATGGTCAGCTGGTTGTGGTCAGCGGCGATGTTGGTGGTGGTATAGATGGGGGCCAGCTCGTGCTGGGCGGGGGCGGCCTCGTTGTGCTCGGTCTTCGCCATGACACCGAGCTTCCACAGCTCCTCGTCCAGCTCCTTCATAAACTCCTGCACTCTCGGCTTGATGGAGCCGAAATAGTGATCGTCCAGCTCCTGGCCCTTGGGCGGGCGGGCGCCGTAGAGCGTGCGGCCCGTGTAAAGGAGGTCCTTGCGCTTTTCAAAGACGCTCTTGTCGATGAGAAAATACTCCTGCTCGGGGCCGACGGTGGTGCGGACAGAAGTCACATCCTCGTTGCCGAAGAGCTTTAATACGCGCAGGCCCTCGCGGCCGATGGCCTCCATCGAGCGCAGCAGCGGGGTCTTTTTGTCCAGCGCCTCGCCGCCGAAGGAGCAGAAGGCCGTCGGGATGCACAGTACCCCGTCCTTGATGAAGGCGTAGGAGGTGGGGTCCCAGGTGGTGTAGCCCCTGGCCTCGAAGGTGGCGCGCAGGCCGCCGGAGGGGAAGGAGCTGGCGTCCGGCTCACCCTGGATGAGCTCCTTGCCGGAAAACTCCATGATGACCTTGCCGCCGTCGACGGGGGCGATGAAGCTGTCGTGCTTTTCGGCGGTGATGCCGGTCATGGGCTGGAACCAGTGGGTAAAGTGGGTCGCGCCCTTTTCAATGGCCCAGTCCTTCATGGCGTTGGCGACCACGGTGGCGGCGCTGCTGTCGAGGCGCTTGCCCTCGTTCATGGAGCGCTGGACCTGTCGGAACACATCCTTGGGTAGACGCGCGCGCATGACCGAGTCATTGAAGACCATGCTGCCGAAATTGTCCGTGACTGTGTTCATAAAGTTCCACGCTCCTTGAATAATGAATCGAAAAACCGGCGGAAGCGTCGAGCTTCCGCCGGTCGCTGATGATAAATTATATGGTGTGAATCCCGATTTGTCAACGGGTATCGAGGCTGGAAATCAGGGTCGGCAGTTAATTATCCGCCAGTCTTGATTGCTTTTGTGAAGATTACATTTGCTGTTCACCCACCCATGCAGTTGCTACCGCCTCCAAATAACGATACATCTCATGATTCTCTGTCTTATTAAGCATGTTGTCACGATTATCTCTCGCATAATAGTCCATATGTCCGTATTTACCTTCACCAGCTAATCCCGACCCTCTTATGAAATCCGATGAGGACGCAATCTCATCATAAATATTAAAAATATTATGAATATTCTCAAAACCTTCTTTAATAGGATGGGGATTCCCATTACTGTTCGGGCTTAATGCATCGATAGCGCCGAATGTATACCCATATATATCGGATTGTGTGGTGATTGCAGCCCATATGTTTTCCGGGCTTGAACTGAGATTCCGGGTGAACATGGCCGAAAGAAGATTTGCCGCAGCGCCGCCCAAACTATGACCGGTCACGATTATTTTTACAGGTTTGTCTGCAAAATCCGGGTGTCTGGCAAGTAGATCGTTAAGGTTTGACAGCACACGGTTCTGGAAGTTAATGATCTCACTGTAGGTCTCATTTCCCCACATGTCTGTTGTGCTTATAGAAAGGTCAGCATAAACCTCACTTCCCCAGTTTTGTGTACCTCGTACTGTGATAACAAGCACATTCATTTCTTGCTCGTCAAATACCATTTCTGCAAGAGCAATACCCGAACAAAATGCATCATCGACATAGTCAAGGACTATATCCATGTTTACACCTTTAAACATTTGCTGGTACAGCTTTTCAAGTTCTGCCCCGCTGCCTCCATAGGATGCTTGGCAAAGCATCCCGCACAAAACGGCCATATCTTTGTTATACACGCCGGCAGTGGAAGGTATGCTCAACTCATTCGGTCCAAACTGCACAGAATAGCTGCCGTGAATATCGCTGTAAACAACTGTCTTTTCTGAGGTGTTTATAAACCTGTAATCGATATTTTCATCCTTTGCATACTGAAGTGCGGCAGAATTTGGATAACAATAGATTATTATACTATGATCAAACGCATTTTCTCCGATTGAAGTAACATTCGGTCCGATTTCTACACTTGTGAGCTGAGAACCAATGAACGCACGATCACCAATGGTTTTGAGTGCGCTGTGGAAGTCAAAGCTCGTCAAGCCGGTATTCATAAACGCCTCATCGCCGATCGTTTCAAACTTGTTGATTTTTGAGCGGTTATACAGCTTGTATAGATTCGCGTCGTTTTTGAAAGCACTGTTTCCAATAAAGTCAAGCCAGCCATCAAAAATCACAGTTTCCAAACTGGTACAATCACTAAATGCGTTAGATTGCAGCATTTCAACGAAGTCGAGCTGTATAGTCTGAACATTGCTATATCCGCTGAACTGATTGGGTATGACGTTAAGCGGATTGGCAATGCTGCCCACAATATAGATTTTTTCAAAATCAGTTTTTTGGAAGTTGTAAGGCTCGGTAAGCCAAGGCATTATGACCCCATCTTCCAGCATAGAGTTCAGGAACAGACTGTCCTCTGCGCTGCTCTCTCCCTCAATATAGATTTTTAGAAATGCATTTGTTCGTACCCCAGAAACTATGTTGTACAAGACCTCCCATTTGATCTGCCATCCATCGCCGCTTTGGAGGATACCCGATACCATCTCGGAGTAATTGGCCTCTGTTCCGTCGCTGTTGTAATATTTGTTTTTTGCGCTGTTCAATTTTTGGTTGTAGCTGCCGATATTAATAGCTCCCCATTGCGTCTGAGTTCCACCATAGTATACAGTTTCTAGCTTACGGCAATCATAGAATGCCGCATAACCGATGCTTGTTACGCTTTCCGGAATCTCAACGCTTACTAGACTTCCGCAGTTGCGAAACGCATGCCCCCCAATTTCGGTTATGCCTTCCAACATGGTAATGCTTGTCACTGCGCTGCAATCCATAAAAGCGGCTTCACCGATTGTTGACACGCTCCCTGGAAGCCTAAGGCTTGTCAGAGATGTACAGTTGCGGAAAGCGTCTTTCTCAATTCTCCCTACACCTTCCTGAATTGTCACGTTTATTAAGGAACTGCAATCCAGGAAAGCGGCTGTGCCGATCATCGACACACTCCCAGGAACTGTAACATTTGTCATGCTACTACAGTTTCTAAAAGCTTGGTCACCAAGATTTGACAAGCTTTTAGGGAGCAACATCTCAGCCAAAGCACCACAGTTATAGAACGCAGCCTCACCAATATTCGTTATTTCTTCTGACATATTAACAGCAATTAGACTGCTGCAACCATAAAATGCTGCATACCCGATGCTTTGCAGGCTTTTCGGGAACGAAACATATGTCAAATTCTTGCATTCTCGAAAAGCATGCTCACCAATACTCAACATACCCTTAGGAAACGAGATGCTTGTCAGATTGTTGCAATTGTAAAAGGAATAGTTTCCAGTACTTGTTATACCTTCCTCAATCTCAACTACAGATATCATTTCATGATAATCATACCATGGTGCAGGATAGTAACTATAATCATTAAACATTTGCATGGAATAGTCTGTCATTGGACCAGTACCGCATATAGTCAGCAGACCTGTATTATCGAGTCCCCACGTAATGCCATCACCGCATACACCAGATGCAATTATATTTGACGGCCCAGAATTAAAATGGATCTCGGCACTACTCAGAGGATTGTTATCAATGCCGACGGTAACAGCATTCCATTGTGTCTGCGTACCATCGAAATATACGTGTTCCAGAGCTGAGCACCCCTCAAAAGCTCCATTTCCTATGCTTTCGACCTGATCAGAAAATGAAACCAACGAAAGATGATTACAATCGGCAAAAGAATAGTCTCCAATTGTCTTTACTTGATTAGGTATGGTGATTTCTTTTAGACCAACGCAGTACATGAATGCACCGCTGGAAATTGTTCTGAGAGAATTTGGTAAGGTAACCTTGTTTAAGGCGTAGCAATGATAGAACATATTGTTTTCCAAGCTTGTAATGCCTTCAGGGATTACGATTGATGTCAGATTTTCACAGTCCCAGAAAGCTGCGCCACCAATTGAAGCAACAGTATTGGGTATAGTAATATTGATTAAATTATGGCAATAGGCAAAAGCGTTAGTACCTATAATACGAAGATTATCCGGCAAATGAATTGTCTCAAGGCTGATGCACCCATTAAGGGCATAAGCGCCTACAGTGGTAACGCTTTGAGGGATACTGATTGACTGCAACTTTGCAAAGTCAATAAAGGCTCGATCTCCAATTGATGAAATGCCATCGTTAATGGCTATTTCTATGATTTGATCTTTATAGGAATGCCAAGCAGGGGTAATACCACTCTCGACATTATTCATAGACCCAGTACCCGAAAAAGACAGAAGCCCGTTAGAGAAAAATGCCCACTCAAGGTCACCCCAGACGCCAGAAGCAAGCATCGTGGCAGTATCCGAACAATGGATGACTGCATTTAATAAAGGAGTATTATCATTTCCAATTGAGATTTTTCCCCATTGTTCGGCAGTACCATTGTAAAATACATCGGAGAGACGACTGCATCCATAAAATGCACAATCTCCAATTCTTGTCACGTCTGCCGGTATAGTGACACTCTTCATCCAGATGCAGTCGGCAAAGGCTCCATCTTCAATGACTGTTGTATTTGCGGGGAGCGTGAAGTCCCCGTTATCAGCAAAAACTGCAGGGGTAAGGAACAGACAAAACATAATGCAGAACAGCAGGGGCAGCGCAATCCGTAGCGTGGTCTTCATGGCGATATCTCCTTCCATTTCATTTTGGTATCTCCAGATAAACAAAACGCGCATGGGCGGTCAAGCCGGAGCCATGCGCGAAAAACACATCGCTCCGCCTGTTGCGACACAGTTCCGACAGCCTGCAAAGGATGCGAAAAGGGAGGATGCATTTTTACCGAGATGGTAAAAAACACCCTTTGCGTGCTGTCCTGTATGAAACTGTGTCGCAATTTGATTATAGCAAGCCGTCAAGCGGAATGCAAGAAAAAGCTGTCATCATGTGCATACTTTTCTCCCGCCCCGCCGCAAAAAAAGCGCGCTGCAAAATGTATGTTATCCTGAGCGTAAGCGAAGGATCTTTTCCTAAAAGTCTGCAAAACCTTCAGGAAATGATCCTTCGTCACTTCGTTTTTCAGGATGACAAAACGGTAAGCATTTGCAACGCGCCGCTCATGATTCGCAATGAGAGGCAATTGCGGCCCGCTGTGAGGAGCGGGCGCGGGTACTGTGCATCGGGCAGGACTTTTTCTCTTGTCTTCCCGGAAAAAATTGCATATAATGGCTATTGAAACAGATAACGGGCGGGACCCCCGCAGGACGACGGGACTGAGGCAGGTGCGCTGCGCCAACGGAGCAGAGGAGAACGGGACATGTTTGGGAAAAAGTTTCAGCTCAACAGTGAAAACTTCAAGGTCATCGAGGAGATCGGCAGACACATGCCCGGCGGCTTCTTTATTTATAAGGCGGAAAAGCCGGGGGAGCTGCTGTATGCCAACCACGCGGTATACGGGATCTTCGGCTGCAAAGACGAAGATGAGTTCCGGGCGCTCACCGGCAGCACCTTCAAGGGCATGCTGCACCCGGATGATTATGAGACGGTAACGAAATCCATCCAGGAGCAGGTCGACGGGGACGAGGCGCAGATGGACTATACAGAGTACCGCATCATCCGCAGGGACGGGGCTGTGCGCTGGGTGGACGATTACGGTCACTATACCCGTACCGATGCCTACGGCGGGATCTATTACGTCTTCATTTCCGACATCACGGAAAAGCACGAGCGCCTGGAGACCGACAAGGCCATGCGCCAGGCTGTCATCGAGGCGCTGAGCAAGTCCTATTTCGCCGTGTGGCTCATCACCGATATGGAGGTGGAAAGCTTTTCTCTCTTTCGCAACAGCGCCGTCGGAGAGTCGGGGTACAGTTTCTCCGGCCTCGACAGGATCAGAGACATGAAGTATTCCGAGGCGAAGGATTACTATATCCGCACCATGGTGGCCGAAATCGATCGGCCGCGGCTCGAGCGGGAGCTGTCGCTGGAATACATCAACAAACGGCTGATCCACAGCCCGCATTACAACATGAACTATCTGCGCGTCATGCCCGACGGGACGGAGAAGTATTTCCGCATAGAGCTTGCCCGGATGGACATGCCCGACGGAAAGATGGGCGTCGTGTGCGGCTTCAAGGATGTGGACAGGGATGTGCGCCGCGGGCAGGCCCTCCAGCTCAAGCAGCAGCGGGACCTGGAACAGAGACTTGCCCTGCAGGAGCAGCTGCTCGAGCAGGAAAAGCACCGGGCGCAGCTGGACAACATGATCACGGCAATGGCCTCGGATTACCGCAGCGTATACCATGTGGACCTGGACAACAACGAGGCCATCTGCTACCGGTCGGACCCAAACGACCCGGATCACTATATGGAGGGCATGCATTTTCCCTTTTATGAGCGCTTTGCCGAATATGGGGAGAAATATGTGGACGAGCAGTACCGGGAGGGCTATCGCCGGTTTATTGAGCCGGATCATATCCGCGAGGCGCTCCTGACCGAGTCCATCATCGCTTACCGCTACCTTGCCCGCCGGGACAGCGGGGAGTATTACGAAATGCTCCGCATGGCGGGCGTGCGCCATCCGGCGGACCGGGACGACCACATCGTCCACGCCGTGGGCATCGGCTTTACGGTGATCGACGCGGAAATGCGCGAATCGCTGGAGCAGCGCCGGGTGCTGGTGGAGGCCCTGGATGCGGCCAGACAGGCAAACGCCGCAAAAACGTCGTTCCTGTCCAGAATGAGCCACGAGATCCGCACACCCATGAACGCCGTCATCGGTCTCAACAGTCTTGCCCTGAAGGATGAGACCCTGCGCCCCAAGACGCGCGAATACCTGTATAAGACCGGCGAGAGCGCCAAGCATCTGCTCGGCCTCATCAACGACATCCTGGACATGAGCCGCATCGAGTCGGGCAGAATGGTGCTGCGCAATGAGACCTTCTCTTTCAGCGCTATCATGGAGCAGATCAATACCATGGTCATGTCCCAGTGCAGCGACAAGGGCCTGAAATACGAGTGCCGGATCCTGAGCCGGGTGGACGACCATTACATCGGGGATGACATGAAGCTCAAGGAGGTGCTCATCAACATCCTCAGCAATGCCGTGAAGTTTACCGATGCCCCCGGGCACATCACCATGACGGTGGAGCGGACAGCCATCTTTGGCGACCAGTCCACGATGAAGTTCTGCATCGAGGATACCGGCATCGGCATGGACAAGGAGTTCATCCCCAAAATCTTTGATGCCTTCTCCCAGGAGGATGGCAGCCGCAAAAGCAAATACGGCAGCACGGGCCTGGGCATGGCGATCACGAAAAACATCGTGGAAATGATGAACGGGACGATCGAAGTCGAATCCCAAAAGGGCGCCGGAACAAAGTTCACGGTCATTGTCAGTCTGCGCAACTGTGAGCAGATGAACGTAAAGCGGGAGATCGATCCGAGCACGCTGAAGGTCCTCGTCGTGGACGACGATCGAATCGCGACAGAACATGCCCGGACCGTGCTGGACGAAATCGGCATCCGCACCGATGTGTGCTATGACGGGGAGACAGCGCTGAACATGCTTGAGCTTCAGCATGCCAAGCAGGAGCCCTACAATCTCGTGCTGATGGATTGGAAAATGCCGGGGATGGATGGGCTGGAGACCTCAAAACGGATCCGGGAGCACTTTGACAGCGAGACGACCGTCATCATCCTGACCGCCTACAACTGGGATGAGATCGCAGGCGAGACCATTGTGGACAGCTTCCTGTCCAAGCCCCTCTTTGCCTCCAATGTCCTGGAGGAGTTTGAGCGTGTCGCCCGCAGGAATAATATGAGCCTGTTCAAGGAGAAAAAGCGTGCGGATCTGAAAGGGCGCCGCATCCTTCTGGCAGAGGACATGGAGGCAAACGCCGAAATCATGATGGACATCCTGTCCCTGGAGGATGTGGAGGCCGATCATGCGGAAAACGGCCGGATTGCCCTGGAGCTGTTTAAAAACAGTCAGCCCGGTCTGTACAGCGCGATCCTGATGGATGTGCGCATGCCGGTGATGGACGGCCTGGAATCCGCCGCGGCGATCCGCGCTCTGGACCGGGTGGACGCAAAAACGATCCCCATCATCGCCCTGACCGCCAACGCCTTTGACGAGGATGTGCAGCGCTCCCTGCAGGCAGGCATGAACGCACACCTGACAAAGCCGGTGGAAACGGAGCATCTGTTCCAGACTCTGGGCGAGCTGATCTACGAGGCGGAAAACCCGGCCTCCCGGTGAGTGGACGAGACACGGCGAAATTTAAAAATAAGGTAAATTTTACTTGCATGTCATATCGGGCGCTTGTTATAATGAAAGCGAAAAAACTGCCGCAGGCGGCGAACACCTTCGGCGGACCGAACAACAATGCTTACAGGGAGGTATTCCAAATGACTACTGTACGCCGCGGCATCCCGGCGCTGTTTCTCGGGGCGCTGCTGTGCCTGCTCCTGCTGTTGTGCCTGACGCCCTCGGCCTGGGCCGACGGAAATGTCAACGGCAATACCGTGGAACAGCTTCAGAATGCTGTAAACAATGGCGCGTCCACGTTTACCTTGACCGGAGATATGGTGATTCCCGCCGATACGCAAATCGACGCTTACAGAATCGGTGTTGTCGTGCCCTCAGGCAAAACTCTGACCGTACAGGGCCGGCTCGATCTCCCCTCCCTCAATCTCACAGGCGGCAGCGTAGTGCTGCAGGCAAAATCCAGGTTTACCGTTCACGATACCCTCACGTACCAGAGCGGAAGCATCAATGTCTACGCAGACGCCGGCGTCGGCATCGCGGGGGCAGGAATTGTGCCGAAGCTGGACACAATCTTCAGTTTCATGGAGCAGAACGGAAATATCAACCTTCTTTTCCATGCAAACAATATAAACGAGCTGAATTCTCTTTTGGGATCCACCGAGGGACTCTCGAACCGCTACCATGCAGTGGCCTATGTTGACTTTGACTGGGAAGTTGCCGCATCGTCGACCACCATCCATGAGGGACTGAGTCTCGTACTGCGCCGGGGCTTTACCCTGCCTGAGGGGTGCACACTCCAAATGCCGCAGGTAGGCAACCTGATTGTGGATTCCGGAACGACTGCGGAGGTCTATGGCACTGTCAACGGCTCCGATCTGATCATTAACCCGAATGGTCTTCTCAAACTGTACGGGAAAGCAAACTTCAACAGTGCCACGCTCAACGGTACGATCGATACTTACGACGGCACCGTCTTCAGTGTCTACGGAGAGATGCGCGGACTCGACAGCGGCTGCCCGCACGGCACCCTGTGCGTGGGAGGCAGCGCCTATGTCATGATCGAAGCAAAGAACCTCAATACCGGCGCGATTGCAGGCTGGACCGTTTTCCACGGCGATAACAGCACTTTATTACTGAACTATACTGTATCGAACGATGAACACCTTGCCATGGCTCTCCAGAACGCGCGCGGACTGCCGGATCATGTTGTCGGAGAGCTCAACCTGACCTATCCGGCGGTGATTCGGGAGGACACTGACTTCAATTCACCGAAACGTGTTGAGATCACGGTCAACAAGGGAGGCGGAAACGCCTCGCTCGAGATTGCGGCGGACAAGACGGTGCAGACAAATAAAGTTATTCTCCGCGGAGCCGCAATGACCGTCAAGGGGAAACTCATCTCTACCGGCGAGATCCAGTTTTACAAAGATCAGGGAAGGGACCCCTCATTCACAGTCACCTCAGGCGGCAGGTTCATGGGGCCCGGTTGGTTTCGCATCGGCAACAACTGCGGCAACGGCAACCCTCAAAGCTGCGTCCAGGGTATCAGCGTGAAGGAGGGAGCTAATTACGGGAACAGCACGATCTTCTACAGCCAGAATGAGGCCTTTGGCGCCATCAAGGCCGCCTGCGCGGGAGATGTGCAGGTGGATTCTCTGTATCTTGAAGGTCTGGATGATTTCGAAATCCCCGAAAGTCTCACCATCCCGGCGTCACTGGAGCTTATGTTCAGAATGACACGGATTGTTATCCCGGATAACGTCACCCTGACGGTGGAAGGCAGATTTGATACTTCCGCCCTCTATATCCGGCCCGGCGGCAGTGTTGTCGTCAACGGCGGGTATATGAATGTAGCGAACGGTTCGAGCAACGGCTTTATCATAGACGGCACGCTCGCCATCAATAACGGTGAGGCCAATACCTCGTCCAAGCAGTGGACCGAGCACTGGGATGCTTCGGAAAAGAGCAGGATCAGCTACAGCGGCGATTCCGCCGTCCTGCGTATCCATTATGAAGCGACCAATAACGACGCCGAGAGCCTCATCGCGGCGGCGGGGAATGTCCAGGCCGCGCATATGCTCCCGGTGGTGGAAATCCGCTATCCCTTCACGCTTCAGCGAAACCTCACCGTCCCCGAGGGGATCTTTATCCGAAGCTATGCGGGCATCACGATCCCGGCGGGCTTGACGATGACCGTTAACAGTCAGCTGCGGGCAATGGAGGACAGCGTGATCGATGTCTCCGGTACGCTGGAAAATAACAGCTTCATTGATTTCAGGCATCGCAGCGATGGCAGCTTCAATCCACGCCTGATTATCGAGAACGGGGCTGTGTACCGCGGCGTCGGTTCTCTTGGCATCATGGATCTCTATGAGCCGGACAGCTATCTCTCTGGACTGGATCTGCGCGATTTCCGGAGGGAAACGGACAACATCGGAACCCGGTACTTCCCGCTCGCGATTGATATAAAGCTCCCGGACACCCTGACAGAGATCAAATCGGAAGCCTTTGCAGGGGACAGCTTCGACTCCGTGTATATCCCGGCAAGCGTGACCGTGATCGCGTCCGACGCCTTCTCCGGCATGAGCGGGCTGACAATCTACGGCGTAAGCGGCAGCGAGGCGGAAACCTTTGCGCAGGGCAAATATGAATTTATAGCCGTCGGCTGAAACACCATAAGAAAAAATCTCCCCAAAGTTCACGGTCATTGTCAGTCTGCGCAACTGTGAGCAGATGAACGTAAAGCGGGAGATCGATCCGAGCACGCTGAAGGTCCTCGTCGTGGACGACGATCGAATCGCGACAGAACATGCCCGGACCGTGCTGGACGAAATCGGCATCCGCACCGATGTGTGCTATGACGGGGAGACAGCGCTGAACATGCTTGAGCTTCAGCATGCCAAGCAGGAGCCCTACAATCTCGTGCTGATGGATTGGAAAATGCCGGGGATGGATGGGCTGGAGACCTCAAAACGGATCCGGGAGCACTTTGACAGCGAGACGACCGTCATCATCCTGACCGCCTACAACTGGGATGAGATCGCAGGCGAGACCATTGTGGACAGCTTCCTGTCCAAGCCCCTCTTTGCCTCCAATGTCCTGGAGGAGTTTGAGCGTGTCGCCCGCAGGAATAATATGAGCCTGTTCAAGGAGAAAAAGCGTGCGGATCTGAAAGGGCGCCGCATCCTTCTGGCAGAGGACATGGAGGCAAACGCCGAAATCATGATGGACATCCTGTCCCTGGAGGATGTGGAGGCCGATCATGCGGAAAACGGCCGGATTGCCCTGGAGCTGTTTAAAAACAGTCAGCCCGGTCTGTACAGCGCGATCCTGATGGATGTGCGCATGCCGGTGATGGACGGCCTGGAATCCGCCGCGGCGATCCGCGCTCTGGACCGGGTGGACGCAAAAACGATCCCCATCATCGCCCTGACCGCCAACGCCTTTGACGAGGATGTGCAGCGCTCCCTGCAGGCAGGCATGAACGCACACCTGACAAAGCCGGTGGAAACGGAGCATCTGTTCCAGACTCTGGGCGAGCTGATCTACGAGGCGGAAAACCCGGCCTCCCGGTGAGTGGACGAGACACGGCGAAATTTAAAAATAAGGTAAATTTTACTTGCATGTCATATCGGGCGCTTGTTATAATGAAAGCGAAAAAACTGCCGCAGGCGGCGAACACCTTCGGCGGACCGAACAACAATGCTTACAGGGAGGTATTCCAAATGACTACTGTACGCCGCGGCATCCCGGCGCTGTTTCTCGGGGCGCTGCTGTGCCTGCTCCTGCTGTTGTGCCTGACGCCCTCGGCCTGGGCCGACGGCAGCACAGTGGCGGATTTGCAGACCGCTATCAACAGCGGCAACGCAAGCTTCACCCTGACCGGAAATCTGACGATTCCGAAAGACACCATGATCCGCACGCAGTCTACCAAGGTCGTTGTGCCAGAGGGCAAGACGCTGATCATGGACGGCGGTATCTTGGAGGCGTCCAAGCTCCGACTCGAGGGCGGTAAAATCGAGGTGCGAAATGACAGCATCTTCCGCGTGAACGAAGAGTTCGAATACAGCGGCGGCACGGTGGAGGTTTACAAGGGCTTCAACCTCTTCCCGGCGGCGGATATCCTGCCAAACAACACCGGCGTGATCACATACCCGGACGGCGAGGGCGTCACCGCTCTGCGCTTCGCGCCGAAAAACGACAGCGAGTTTGCCGACGCGGTCGCCGCCATCAACAATCTGGCAGATAACTTTGAGGCAAACGTCGAAATTCAAACGGATCTCACCCTGACCGGTATGCACGTCCTCACACACCGGACCTTTCTCTACGTCTTTGACACCCTCACGCTGGCAAGCGGTTCGCAGCTTGTTTATGACAAGTGCGGCGGCAGCGTGTCCGTGCAGTATCCCAACGGCGCCGACAAAGGCGGCAAGATCATCAACAACGGGGCGCTGCTCGCCAACGGCGTAAATCTCGCATCCGGCTGTCTGCTCCGCTCCACCGCCATTACGGAGGTCGACTCGCTCGATCTTGGCGGCAATGTGGAAATCGACGGCGGACGCTTTCTTGTCCGCAACAAGCTCAATACCAACGGCGGCACGGTGAAGGTCTACAACAGCTTCAACCTCTTCCCCGCGGCGGATATTCTGCCGGACAACACCGGCGTGTTCAGCTACCCGAACGGGACGGTCGAGACCAACCTGAGCTTCAAGCCGACAAACGACAGTGAGTTTGCCGCCGCGGTTGCTTCTATCAACGGCATGGCGGAAAACTTCGTCGGAAACATCAATATGCAGAATAATACCGAGCTGACCGGTAAGCATACCCTCACCCACAAGACGTTCCTCTATGTCAATGCCGAGCTCAAGCTGGCATCGGGCTCGCAGCTTGTCTATGACAACTGCGGAGGCAGCGTGTCTCTGCAGAATTCCAACCCCGGTGGCAGCGGCGGCGCGATCAACAATGAGGGCGTGATGCTTGTTAACAGTATAAGCCTCATGCCCGGCTGCCTGCTCCGCTCCTCCAACGTTATGGAGACCAGCGAGCTGCGTTTCGGCAGCGAGGAGAGTGCCGGCGGCGAGGCGATAGTTGATGGCGGCATCTTCCGCGTAAACCAGAAGTTGATGTGCAGCGGCGGCACGATCACGATTTCCGGCAAATGCTTCAACGCTTTCCCTGCGGCAGACGTTCTCGCGTTGACCAACTTCTCGCAAGTATTCTCCTATGCGTCGGAGGATCTCAAGACGAACCTGCTTTTCAAGGCGAACAATGCGTCGGAATTTGCTGCCGCGCTGAGCACCATCAACGATTTGACGGACCGTTTTATTGCCGATCTCCAGATTAACGGCAGATGCGACCTGGAGGACGAGAATATTTTCAGACATAAAGCCGAGATCCGCGTTAACGCCGACCGGGGCGGTTCTCTTCACCTCGCCCAGGACGCGCTGCTCGCCAATAACGGAAACGGCGGCAACGTGTTTATCGAAAATCACAGCAACTCCCAAAATGCTGCCGTCTCTGAAATCTACGGCGAACTGAACACCAACGGCCTTTCGCTCGCCTCGGGCTGTGAGCTCAAGGTGGGTGAAAACGGTTGGGTCAAGACCCATGACCGGCTCAACATTCCCGAAGACGCGAAGCTCACGATCACAAAGGGGCAGATGCATCTGATGGACAACAGTGTTGCCACAGTCGGGGGCACGCTTGAGAACAACGGTTATATGAGTTTGAGGAATCGCATCGGCAGCAACCCGCGCCTCGTGATCGACGGCGGCACCTATTCCGGCGACGGGCGCATTGATGTTGAAGACACCGTCGATCCGGACAGTTATTTCTCAGGATTGAATCTTGATTTGTTCACCGAAGTACCCGGGAACAACGCCGCGATATACCTCCCGATCAAAATTGATCTCGTTCTTCCCACAGGCCTGACGGAGATCGGAGCGCAGGCTTTTGCGAATGACACCTTTGCATCCATCTTTATCCCACCCACTGTGACCGCCATTGCGGATGACGCTTTCGCGGGCATGAGCGGGCTGACGATCTTTGGCTTCCCCGGCACGGCGGCGCAGAATGTCACCGGAGACAGCTTCACCTTTATCAGCGTCGGATGAATCCATACAGAAAAAGCAAGGGGCTGTGAAAAAAGTCAATTGACAGTGTAGGGGCCGACGCCCCCGGCGGCCCGAGCGGTACAGTCCAAAAATAAAGCAGAAAGCCCCCGGCGAAAACGTACAGTGTTACGGATTCGCCGGGG
>Ga0247611_10002839_pt1 | contig 26862 bp, 21 predicted proteins | sample 177DNAGHGhighgp2_FD_192422 | JGI IMG/M metagenome (GOLD analysis project Ga0247611, IMG submission 192422) | Sheep rumen microbial communities from Palmerston North, Manawatu-Wanganui, New Zealand - 1770 DNA GHGhigh gp2 | ecosystem: Host-associated > Mammals > Digestive system > Stomach > Rumen... | reverse complement strand
CTTATAGAAATCCTCGATGAGGTTCCACATGTTCAGGATGATAGCGTCGGCCTGTGCACGTAGCGGTTCCAAGTCGCCGTGCACGCGCTCCGTGTTCTGCACATGGAAAGTGTGCTGACGCTGGTGCTCGCAGAAGATGTCGTAGTGCACCTTCACCTTGTTGATCGCGGGGTTGTAGATCGGGAAACCACCGTTGGCCATACGTTTCTGTTCGCCCTCGATGATCTTCTTTCCCCATTCGAGCAAGTACTCTTCGGTGGACAAATCCGGTACGACATGCTGGTGAGGGTCTAAGCCGTACAGCAACTTCTGCTCTTTCTTGATCTCTCCGCGAATGACAGCGAGGTTGAGCACCTGGATGAAATGCGAGATGTACATACGCGCGTTCTGCACGATATGACGGTATTGTTTGTTCGCATTGACGGTCGAGGTGTAGTTGTCTTTCGACTGCATCACGACGTTCTCGAACGAGACGAGGAATCGCTGTGCTTCACTCAGCACTTTGTACGGAATCACCTGCTCGGTGAAGTCCGCTGTCTGCGCGCGCTGGATAGCGTTCTGCAGCGCGTGGAGGCGTGCTTGGTCCGTGTTTGGTAATCGACGGTAAGGCATATCTTTAATTCTTTAATTCATTAACTCTTTAATTCTTTAACTCTTGCGAGCAGCAAGCGTCGCTGCGAGCGTACGCAGTTTATCGGTCGCTTTGTTCTGCGGCAACTTATCGAGTTGCGCGAGTGCCAGCGCCGTGTGTTGCTCCATAAGTTTCTCTGCGCGCTCGCGAACGCCGATGCGGTTGTACAGCGCGGTAACAGCAGCTATCTTCTCCGCGTCGCGGTCAGTCACCGTGAGCCACTGCTCCAACTCGGCTTTCGTCTCCGCGTCGGCCTGCTCCAGCGCCGTAAGCAACAGGATGGTCTTTTTGTTGCAGCATATATCGCCACCAATCGCTTTGCCGAAGGTCTTCGGATCGCCATAGACGTCCAGGATATCATCTTGGATCTGGAACGCCAAACCGATATGCAGGCCGTATTGGTAGAGCGCTTCCTGCTGCGCAGGATTGGCGCCGGCGATATATCCGCCTGTCCGCAGCGCGTTGGCGATCAGTACAGAGGTCTTCTTCTCGATCATCATCATGTAGTCCTCGATGCGCACTTGGCTCTGGTGCTCGAAATCCACGTCATACTGCTGACCTTCGCAGATAGCCGTCGCCATCTCGTTGAACCATTTCAGCACTTGCGGTAACTTGTCTGCCGGCACTTGCGCCAACTGCTTATAGGCTTCTATCAACATCTGGTCGCCGGAAAGGATGGCGGTGTTGTCGTTCCACTTCACATGTACGGTCGGTCGTCCGCGACGAACACTTGCGCGATCCATCACATCGTCGTGCAGCAGCGTGAAGTTATGGAAGATCTCCAGCGCCAGGGCGGCCGGAACCGTGTGCGCTATCGCATCGCCGTTCAGCAACCCTTCGTTCACGATCGCCTCTGCTGCAATGAGCGCGAGTGTCGGACGCAAACGTTTTCCGCCGGAAGCCAAGGTGTACGCGATCGGCTCATACAAGCCCTTCGGCTCCTTGCTCCAGTCCAGATTCTCTATTTCCTTAATGATGTCAATCATCTCCTGCTTGCGGATTTGCTGCGAAAAAATTTTATTTATAAATGGGTCAGTTAAACAAAGATTCTTGGTACGCAGTACTATAAATAATCAGGGTTTATCTATGTTTATTTACTTAATTAAATTTATTCTCGATAATATCGCTCAGCACATCCCTCATCTCGAGCCCCGCGGCCCGTACCTGCTGCGGAATAAAACTCGTCGGTGTCATTCCCGGCGTCGTATTCACCTCCAGCAGATTAATCTTCTCGCCGGTAATTATCCAATCCACGCGGATGATACCTTGTGCGCCGATGATGTCGTACAGACGCAGCGTCTCGGCTTGGATCTTATCGCGGATAGCGTCAGGGATGCGCGCCGGTGTGATCTCGTCTACCTCGCCTTTGTACTTCGCGTTATAGTCGAAAAACTCATTGTGCGTTACGACCTCCGTGATGGGGAAAGCGACGGCTTTGTCCTTCGTCTTATATACGCCGCAGGTCACCTCCGTGCCGCTCATGAACGACTCGCAGATCACCTCGTCGCCTTCTTGGAACGCGCGCTCGATAGCGGGATACACCTCTTCCACGGTCTTTACCTTCGTGCAACCGAACGAGCTACCGCCGACGTTTGACTTGATGAAGCATGGCAGACCTAATGTCTCCGCGATCTTCGGCGCATTCGGCCATTTCTGACCCGCGCGCAGCATCATGCTGTTCGCGATGTGGAATCCGAAATACGACAGGTAGTGGTTGCAGGCGTATTTGTTAAACGTCAGCGCAGCTGCCAACACGCCGCAGCAGGAGTAGGGCATACCTATCATGTCGAGGTATCCCTGCAGAATGCCGTTCTCGCCCGGCGTACCATGTATCGTGATGTACGCGAAATCGAAGGTGTGCTTCACGCCCCCGCGCGTAAAAGAAAAATCGTTCTTATCAATCGGCTCACCGGCCTCGGTGTGCCAATTCTTCCCGTCAAACACTACGATCGTGCAATCGTAGCGCTCTTTGTCCATAAAGGAATAGATACCGGCTGCCGAACGAAGCGACACCTCATGTTCACTACTGTCTCCGCCGGCAATAATAGCTATGTTTCTTCTCATTTTTCGCCTAAAATACAAATTCGGGCACAAAAGTAATAAAAATTTTTGATATATGCAAGCGTTTTATGTATTTACATAAAAAAAAAGAGCCGCAAGGGCTCTCTTTCTGTTTATCGCAACTCAATTCTGCGGGAAACAGTCTCTCCGTCAACCTTCGCGTAGAGACGGTACGTACCGCGTTCCAACTCGAATTCTACGAAGTTTCCACGCTCTTTCTGGAGAAGTTTGCCTTGCATCGAGTAGATGCGTGCTTCTTCCATCTTAGCAGATGTCACTACCAGCGTGTTCTCGCGGAAGCGAACAGTGAAATTATCATTGTTTTTTGCGGCGTCCGCGAAGTTAACTCCAGCCAAAAGGCTGACAACGGTCAATACAATTAAACTAACCTTCATTCCAATTCTTTTCATAGTTAGTTCCTTTCTTTTTAGACTAATACCTGTTTTTCGTTCGCACCAATGCGTGGGCGTCCCGCGACGTTTCGCGTACCTTGAGAGCAGGTGTCATCGAAAAACGTTGCAAAAGTACTGCCTTCCGTGGAGATGTGCAAATATATTCGCTAAAAAGTGACAAATTTCTACAAAATGTGCAATCGAGTTGACAAATTGTATTTTTTATCGACTTGCGCGAATATACAGCGGAATAGAGATCGCTAAGAAGACGAGGTTCGGTAGCCAAGCCGCCATGAGCGGTGACATGACGTTATTCACTGAGAATGTGGTACTTACGGTGGAGAAAAGGATATAGCAAGCCGTCAAAACGATGCCTAAACCAAGGTTCTTGCCCATACCGCCGCGTTGACGTCGGCTGGACATCGTCACGCCGAGCAGCGTCATGATAAACGCACCCAAAGGCATCGCCCAGCGCTTGTGATACTCGACCTCGAAGGGTTTGACATTCCCGCTGCCGCGTTGCAGCTGGCGCTTGATATAATGGCGCAACTCGGGCGTCGTCATCTGCTGCGCCTGTTGTGCGGTGATAAACAGCTCGTCGGGAATGATCGGCAGCGTGATATCCTTGCGCGCGCCCCGCTCCAGACTCTCGCGCAGCCCCACAAATGTACGCTGCGTATAATGGTCGAGATGCCAGTATTCCAGCGAATCATAATAGATCCGGTCGGCCGTGAGGCGCGAGACGAGCGTCTTTCCTTCGAAATACTCGATGGAGCAACGGTAGCCGATCTCCGAGCGGCGCTGGAAAGACTCAATATAGAGAATCGTACCCGGTTCCACTTCCAACTGGATATTCCGGGCATTCTCCGTCGTGAAATGCTCCACGTATTTGTCGGTGAAATTGAGCATTCGCTCCGCGCTGCGCGGGATCACCCATCCGCCGAGCAGCACGCCTAAAGCAAAAAGAATAGTAGCCGAAAAGGCGTAGGGAACCATCATCCGGTGGTAACTCACACCTGCGGCTTGGATCGCGATGATTTCCGAATTTCCCGCCATCTTACTGGTGAAGAAGATGACGGAGATGAAGATGAACAGCGAACTGAACATGTTCATGTAATACGGGATAAACGGCAGGTAATAATCGAAGATTATCTCCTTGAGCGGCACTTGGTGCTCAAAGAAATCGTCCATCTTCTCCGTCATGTCGAATACGATAGCGATCGACAAAATCAGCACGATCGAGAAAAAGAACGTACCCAAAAACTTCTTGATTATGTACCAATCCAGTCGCTTCATCTGTATTCTGCCTCCCGCTCGTCGGAGAAGTATCTCCTTGCCGCGGGGCGCTCCTCTCTATTATAGTAAATAAACCTAAATAAACTCCTCAGTTGTCTATAAGTCCTTTGGACTTTGTGTATAAGCTTGCTAAATCTCTCGTTTAAATGAATTTGACGAGTGCTTTATCAATCAAATCCACACTCTTACGAGTTAATAGCCAACTTCAGCGATAAACATAGATAAAATTTATTATAGATTTATAATTTATTATAGTTTTATCGCCTTTGGCGGCAATTACCTCCTTTGGAGGTGCGGTCCGATGCCCTAACGGGCACGCAAAGTTTACTTTTAAGGGCGCGGTATGGCGTGGAACGCGAACGGCCTGTTAAGGCATATTGCCGGCGAAGGACTTTATCTATTTTTATTTACCATTAAAATTTAAAACATGTACATAGTGCCATCCTTATCCAAATAGTAGTGTTCCGATTGATGCTTGGCCGGACCGAAATTATATAGGATACCGATGGTCTTTCCGGTTAGCCGCATATAATTCCATAATTGCTGCCTATGCTCTACGCATAATTTTTCTATTGCCTTGCATTCTACGATAATCTGATCTTCAACTAAGAAATCCACGTAATGCTTATGTGCAATTCTCTTACCATGATAATTAATACTAAAATAGTACTCTCGTTGGTAGGGGATTAGCTTCTCATCTAATAAGATTTGTAAAGCATCTTGATACATGTATTCATTTAAGAATGGTCCCAAATCATTGTGTACAGTTAATAAACAACCATTGATAGCATAGCATTTCTGCTTTAACTCATTTATCCATTCCGGGTGTGTGTCTGATATGCGCTTAAGGGTGTATGCCATAATAGTATTGATATTTTTTACTTATTGTAACCTTTCTGCTTGCGTGCCTTAGTAGAATTCCTGCTAAACAAATAACCTGTAGAGGAAATGCTTTATTTAAATTTATCGCTGCTGGCGTTGGATGTTTACCGCCTTTGGCGGTGAGGGACGTGCTCTATCGAGACGTGTCAAATATATTTGTAAACGGCGCGGTGGAGTGCGGCACTCGCAGCGCGTCAAGCGCAAACAGCCAATGCAAGCAGATTTTATTTCTTTTTATTTACTATAAAATAGCTACAGCCGCGTCATGAGCGCCGGCATCACGCCCTGCATCCAGCTCTCGTAATCACCCGCTAAGATATGCTCCCTCGCCTGCGTGACGAGGTCGAGATAGAACGCGAGGTTATGAATCGACAGCACTTCAAGCCCCAACATCTCCTGCGCGTGTATTAAATGACGAACGTACGCGCGGGTGTACGCATGATCCACATAACTCGTGCCTGCGGGATCGAGTTCCGTGAAGTCGTTCTCCCATTTCTTGTTGCGCAGGTTCATCACGCCGTTCCAGGTAAATATCATGCCGTTTCTTCCGTTGCGGGTAGGCATCACGCAGTCGAACATATCCACGCCGCGCTCGATAGCCTCTAAGATATTCCACGGTGTCCCGACACCCATCAGATAACGGGGCTTTTCTTGCGGCAATATGTCGTTGCATACCTCGATCATCTCATACATCACTTCCGTCGGCTCTCCTACCGCCAAACCGCCTATCGCATAGCCGTCGCGGTCCAAATCCCTCAATCGCTTGCACGCGTCCTGCCGCAAGTCGGTATAGGTGCAACCCTGTACAATCGGGAACAGGTGTTGCTTGTAGCCGTATAAGTCCTCTGTGCCGTCGAAACGTGCGATACAGCGATCCAACCATCGGTGCGTGCGGTCCATCGAGTCTTTCGCATATTTCTTATCCGCCGTACCCGGACAGCACTCGTCGAACGCCATCATGATGTCGGCGCCTATCTCGCGCTCGATGTCCATCACCGATTCAGGGGTGAACATCAGTTTACGCCCGTCGATATGACTGCTAAACCGTACTCCCTCTTCGGTCATCTTACGGATATCCGTCAGACTGAACACCTGAAAACCGCCACTATCCGTGAGGATAGGCCGTGTCCATCCTTCGAATCGGTGCAATCCGCCTGCTTGACGCAGGATCTCCGTTCCCGGACGTAAGAACAAGTGATAGGTGTTGCCGAGGATGATCTGCGCCTTGATGTCTTCCTCCAACTCCTTGCGCTGCACACCTTTCACCGTCCCGGCTGTCCCGACGGGCATAAATATCGGCGTGAGGATATCGCCATGGTCGGTATGTATCACTCCCGCCCTCGGCCCAACTCCCTTCGCCTCGCTATGTAACTCAAAAAATGCCATAATTTCTTTTATTAAATCGAAAATGCGGCGGTTCGGCGCTCAAGGCCGCGTAGGCCGAAATGACTGCGCATTTTTCTTTCGTAGTTACACACGGTTATTCACGGGGAAAACGATCGCGGGCTTAAACGCCTTTGCCTCCTCCGGCGTCATGAGCGCGTACGCCATGATGATCACCGTGTCTCCCACGTGCACCAAGTGCGCCGCCGCGCCGTTGATGCATATGCACCCCGACCCGCGTTTCCCGGCTATCACGTACGTCTCAAGCCGTGCGCCGTTGCTGTTATCCACTACTTGCACGCGTTCGCCGGCAACGATGTTCGCCGCTTCCATTAGTGCCTCGTCGATGGTGATGGACCCGATATACTCGAGGTTCGCCTCTGTCACCTGTACGCGGTGAATCTTTGATTTCAGTATGTTCAAAAGCATAGAGCTGATTAATTTTCAATTATAAATTTACCGTCTTCAATTTTTGTTGTTATGGCATTATACCTAGAAGCGTTACGCTCCGAAGCGTAATTCCGAATGTAATATTTGTAGAAAGGATTACAAAAACTATAGGTGGCCTCTTTCTTGTCGATAATGCCTTCTTCTAATAATACAGCAACAGCTTTTTGCAGTGAAGAGGCTCCCACTAATCTGTTTTTGTTTATATATTTTCCTGAGAAGATATTTTCCCCGGATTCAGTTAAAGCAAAAAGTAAGCGTTTTTGCAAGGGTGAAAGGCGAACGGTACGTTCATAGTAGTAATCGCTCTTTGATTCTACGACACGTATAAAGCATTCGTCTACAATATTGCGATTTACTTCGTGCATGTCGGGCATCATGTATTGCCATATTTCCGCACAAAGTAATTGTATGTAATATGGGATGTTATCTACGCGCTCAATGATGTACTGGCATAATTCTTCCGATATCACTATTTTTGAAGAAGCAAACTTAGATATGATAAACTCGATAGTGTCTTTCTCGGGCAATGTGCTAATTTGTAATGTGGCAGCCGAATTGTAGAATGGCCTGTTTTGTGCTAAAAACATATCTTGAATGATATGCGTTTTGCTTCCTAAGAATAGATAGTTGGCATGATGTTGCAGTTGTATTTTACTGCGCAGTAAAGCTTCAATATTGAATTTTGCTAATCGTCTGATCTCTTGAAATTCGTCCATTACGACTACGACACGTTTTCCCTCCTTAGCCATTTTTTCGGGGATGTCAATAATCTCTGCAACAGTAGAACTGCTAATAGTCGGTTCTATATATTCTATGCCAAATTCAAGTTTTCCGAATTCGTTAAAGGTCATTTTAGGACGAATGTCTTTTAGCTCAGAAAGCATTTTTACAAATCGCTCGAATACGGTTTGTTTTTGGTACAGTGCTTGGAGATATAATTCAGCAAACGATTCCAAAGAGTATACAGGTGTCAAATCTAAATACACACAAATAATCCCTTGTTTTTCCAATTGCTGCATGGCTCGGAAAACAAGTGATGTTTTGCCGTACCTGCGCGGAGAGAAAAGGACAAGATTATTACCTCCTTGCAATGTGTCTACTATGCGTTTTGTTTCTTCTACACGGTCGTAGAAATTATCTCCTTCTGCAATAGAGATGTAGTTAAATGGATTCATGTATAATTACGCTTATTCAATTACGCCTGCAAAGGTAATACATTTTTTTGATATACACAAATATTCTGAGATTTTTTTATTTTTTTCTCGTTCTATTACGCTCCGGAGCGTTATTGAAATTTAATTACGCTTGCGGGCGTAACGCCGTGCGGCGTAATTATGTATACAATAATTATATCTATAATTACGCCTCTAAGCGTTATTCGATTTCAATAATTCGATTTAAATAATTTTATTTTTGTTTATCTCCGACGGATGAGGTAGTATGGTATGTCGCAACTCTTGTTGCGGCGGAGTTGGCTAGTAAGCCGCGCTGCAAGCTCGCTTGTGAGCGCGTATTAGTAGACAAGTACGCTAAGGCCGCGTGGGCCGTATACCATGCTAACTCATACGGAGGAGTTTATCTATGTTTATTTACTAAAATAATGTTTTCGGCTCGTTTTCGGATTTGTTTTCTTAGAGCCTAGCGCCGTTTTCCTTATACTAAAAAAAACTATAGCCCGCATCGCTGCAGGCTATAATTCGTGAGTCATTGCTGTTATCACGCCTCCCGTCTCCGACGGAAAGCAACCACCCCGCCAAAAGCGAGTGCGCACAGCATCAACGGCAACATCGCATCGCCGATAGGCGAGTCTTCACTACCTTCACCACCGTCTTCGTTGTGTCCCCAAGGATCACTGCTTCCTTCACCATCCTTCTTTGCTCTGTGAGCGCGGCCGGGGCTGTATGTGTCGGTCGTAGTAGTTGTCGCCATCTGGTATGCGCCCTCTGCGCCGATAGCGTTGATTTGCGGCGTATAGTTGCTGCCGGAAGTCTGCATCGCCGAAGTGGACTGCCATTCCTGTTGCTGAGCCATGGTCGGCAGCGCTATAAGCGCTACCGCCATGAGTATCATCATAAACTTTTTCATAATATTTTTATATCCTTTCAATTTTCACCTTTCACCTTTCATTTTACTTAACTCGCTTACCTTGTGCGTCATAGATCACACCATTCTGGAGAATGTACATCTGGCCGTTCTCGATGAACTTGTGAGCCTTACCATCCTTGAGCGAACCGCTACCATCCTCTACACCGTCGATAGCCGTCGGCACTTTCTTGATGTTGATTTCAATCTGGAAGCGGTCATTGCAAGTTCCTTTCGGCAGTGCAATCTCATAATCCTCTAGTAGGAGATTCGTACGCGTTTGTGCGTAGTTATCCACAAGGATGACCTCTCCATCAAAACTGTTTGTCATAGAGAAGGTGTACGTACCTGCTGACTTCACGTTAAGACCAACAGGAATAATATGATCATTGACACTCAGCACGTTAGCTGCGACGTCATAACTACCGGCGAAGGTATAGATGTCAGCCGTCTTAGAACTATTCATCATGTACAAATCCTCGTTCAACTCAAACTCATCGTTGGCGTTCTCACGTAACTCAATATACGTGCGACCAGCGAAGCGCTCTCCCTTGTTCAGCTCTAATTCCAGAGTGTATTTTTTCGTCTCTTTCTTCTGGCGAGCCGCAATAGAGGCTTTGATTGATGCTCCTGTGAACTTCACGTCGCCTGCGTATTGAACCATATAAGCGTACATGGCATTGAATGTATGAGAAGTACTCAGAGTGCTGCGAGCACTTAACGTGTTATCCGACGAGTTCCATGCATAGATATATTTAATGGTCGAGTCACCAATAACACAATTATCAAGACTATTCGATACCTTGTTTTGGAATAGCGGCGTACCCACCATGTTCCAGTGCGAATCGGTGTATTTGTGGTTACGCGGGTGCTCTACAACGCCAATATCTTGTGAGAATTCACGATCAATCGTACACTCGTGTTCTGGAACGTGTATGGTCACGTTTGTTTGATTCTCAATGTTTCCAATTGCATCTTTCGACGGGAAATACAAATAGGTGTGCCCGTCGGCTGGTATGTTCGTCCATACAGCGTTGGAACCATTGTTGAAGTTAATACGGTTCAAGAGCAGACTATAACCTTCATAGGCGTTTAATACCTCATCTTCGGTTACATCTTCCCAGAAAGTTGTAGTACCATCTTCCAAGAACCAACCCTTCTCAGCACGTTTGGCTCCGTTGTACTTCTGAATTCTCCAATCAGTGCCCATCGCGCCAATACCGAAGATATCGCTTACCTTCACATCAAACGGGAAGGAGAAGTAGTACATACACAAACCATATGATGTAGCATTCCAACTGCCCATATTACCCACCATAGCGGATTTGCTGAATTCAAACACGCCGTATGCGCGTTTTGCTTCGCTGATAGCCCCTGAGCCGCTGAACGATATTTGATCTGCAGCACTCTGTCCGTTACGTACTACAATGAAGTCAGATTTCAGATCCATAGCTTGGGTAATATTGCCTCCTGCTACCCATGCAGACATCAAGTAGTCGGTTTTGAAGTCATAAACCAAACGTACATGGTAACGCGGGTTAGACCCCTTTGTGCCGCCCATCAGATAATTCGTTAGCGGAACAAGCGTTTGTACTGTCACAGGCGGAGCGGTCGGATAGCTGGTCTGAACACCGGCTTGTGCTCCAGGGTAAACCCATGCGTCCATTTGGTATGTCCAGTTACCATTATCCGCAAACTTCGGCTTAGAACTATAGTAATCCGTACCACCCTCTGCTGCGCTATAAACATATCCGGAAGCCTGCGGAACTAAAACAACGAACTTCGTGTCACCGGTAGAACCCTTCAGATAGGTACGTTTGAGTTCGTTAGTGACGCTGTTGTAACTGAATCGCACGTTAGCAGCCTCTGGAAGAGTCTCATATGCCTTTCCCCCACGTGTCAGGATAGCATCACTTACCAACGTATCCGAAATAGCATTGTTATAATCGTTCGCAATAACACATTTCACGTTGGTTGTGATGTCCGAAATCCATTTACACATAGAATAGTCGAACGTGCTGGTGTTGGTCTTGCTAAAGTTGATGGTGTTCTTTTCCATCACATTCTGCTTATAGTTGGCCCAACCGCCTGGTGCACTGTTCGTCTTGATATAGTAATCACCTCCGTAGAGACCGGCATTGGAAATTGTCGATACTTCATTTGAAGCAATTGCTACATCAAATACATAAACGCCGTTGCCCTTGTTGAAGGTAGTTGTATTAAACAAGCCACTTCCTGTACCTACTGTGGTATTACTGCCCCAAACTGGCTTGCCGTCTGTGATAGCCGTACACTTGTACAACTTCAAATCCTTTGTGCCGGCATCCATATTCAGATACATAGATACAGTTGTGCCACTTACATCTGCAGCCTTAATCACATCCGAATGACTCGTCTTTGTACTACCGTCATTATAGGAGTGAATCAATCTGTAGTCGCCTATACTAACCGGATAGATGACATTCAACTTCATCTTATCACCGCTTTGGTCCAGTACAAAGGTATAAATACCTTCCGCCGTAGTAGTCAGCGCAAACTTGATTTCTTTTTTAGAAATATCGTCTAAGTTCTCACTTACACCTACGTTGGTGCAATTGCCAGAAGTAACTGCGGCGTCAGCAACGTAGTTTAGATTGCCGGCAGAAGTAATCATATAATATTTCGTGGTATTACTTTGATCAATACGCAGGCTGAACTGAATAAACATAGCGTCATCGTTCGTGGCAATAAACTCTCCCTCTTGCGTATAGTTGTTTTTGCTATTAAATCTCTTCAAATAATAGCCTGCGCCTTGGTCTGCTCGCGTATCGTACTTCATCCAATAACCATTGTCGAAATAGTCAACTGAATTTTGACCGGTATACTTGGCTGTATGATAAGGCACAAACATATTCAACGCCTTGTTGTAATCACCACGCGTTGCTGCTTTGGTGTTATAGAAAGTATAATTCCTACCATTTTGGTTCGTTTTTGCAAAACCAATTTTTTCCTTTGTGCCTGCTGCGGCATTCGTAAAGTTACGTGGGACGTATGCCCACCATGTATTCGTTTTCCCGATTTGCGTCATGTGGATACGCCAATCGTCATGTGACTCATTGGTCTTAGCTTGGACACCGCTCCAAGTGATTCCCAAGAATACCCACACATCTCCCCAATGCGTTACCGTCGAACCATCGTCAAATACATCGCGGAAATAAATCTTCTCCAACTCTACGAAGTTCGCTGTCAATGTTTGGCCTTCAGTCTCGCCGGCGCCATCACCTGTTAGTGTAACAGAAGTGTTGGCCTCTTCGTATCCGCTCAAATGGAAATCTGCGCCATCAGAACGCGTCCAACCGCTGAAATAGTATCCAGGAGCAGCTGTTACAACCAATGCTCTCGTAGTTGCCACACCCGCAGTCGTTGTGCCATCCCACTCAAAATCTGCGCCGCCGACAGTTACACTACCTGCTGCCTTGTTATTGGCCGTGATAGTAATGGTCGTCATGTTCTCCGTATACGAAGCAGTAATCGTTCCGTTATCCGCAGAAATAGCCGTAATAGCAGAAGTTGTTACACCGGCTACAGTAGAAGGATCACCGAGTGTTACATTCGTCGTGCTCCATGATGAGAAAGTATAACCTGTAGCCTTTGTTGCAGTAATATTATCTCCAACTTTCACATATTGTGAACCTGTTCCCGGTGTCATAGCGGAACAACCTGTCGGCTTAGTAATAGTCACTTTATACGGAGTCGTGAAGCTATAAATGGTACCATATGACGTTCCATAGGCATTCGTAGCGTATGCTTTGTAATAGTAGGTAGTATTAGCCGTTAAGCCTGTCACATTTTTATTAATAGAACCGGTATGGTCCGAAGTAGCTATTTGTGCAGTGTTGTTGCTGGCATCCGAAGATGTACCCCATTTGAAACCATAACTGGTGATGTCATCATTACCATTAGTACCTATACTTCCCGCAAAAGTAGCATTGTTGTTTTGTAATAATGTAGGAGCATTGGTTGTCGTTACACTCGTCGGAGCGGAAGGACAAGTCGCGCCGGAAGTTACTCCTACACTTGTTCCAGTCCCGGAATTGATGGTGTAACAACCGTCACTTGATACATTATTCACATCCGCTGTGCAGTTAGAGTTATGATCACTTGCGGAGACAATGAAACTATCAAAATCGGAGTTAAGATCAAACTCATACCATTGTCCATGGTTGGTAAATTTTCCAGTTGAACCTGGGAATGCACCGTACTGAGTAATCTCTGTGCTCTTATTCCATACGTATAATTTATTCGGTGTCCAACTGCTATTTTTCTTAACCTTGATTCTGTACATTTCCGTCATGTGCACATTGGTCGTACCATTAACAGTACCGGCCTCATCCGGTAGAGTAACACGGAAAATATAATCACCGGTCGAATTTGCAACAAAGGTCTGGGTGTTGGAAGCGGAACGGCTGGCAATAGTTGTCCACGAGGAACCACTATTCGTCGAATACTCATAAGTGTATACTAGGGCGTTGACATTATATAGTGCCGTTGCCGTCAATGTAATTGTCTCTCCGGTAAGTGCACGCAAGCCGCTTGTCGTAGTCAAATACGAAGACGATGCAGCCAAACTAACCGAAGGATCGTGTACCTCGTGAAAACGTACATAATAGTTCGTTGCGGCTGTTGGATAATAGGTATACTCCTGATCATCTTCTACTTGACTACCACCATTCATATCCGTGTAGATACCATCATACACCCAACTTGCAGGGGCATCCCCCACATTGATGGTAGTAGTTGCAGCCTGACATGCGCTACCCGACGCAACACCTGTTGAACCGTTCATGTTATTGGTTTGTTGTGTCGAGACAGAACCAACCCCTGTTAAATTATATGTTGTGAAGTTCAGCGATGTCAGCGCAGAAGTATTGGCTGAATAAGTAGCTGCTCCATAAGCCTTTGTACACAACGTTACTGATTGCGTGTAGTTCAAATTCGAATAACCGGTATTCTTATAGGTAATCGTCAAAGCTTGATTGTTTCCACTGCTGGATGTGGTAAATAGATATTGCTTATTGCTACCTCCCAAGTCATACTTTCCGGTATAAGCAGCTGAATATCCACCTGTTTGTTTGGATGACAAGTCACCCGAGCCCCAACTGCCAGCATCAATCGACGAAGCCGAATTTCCCACAATAGCATAGTAGGTTGCATCCGTCCAGTTAGCACCAATGGATACATAGTGTAATTTTGTACCTGCCAATTGGGTCATTTTGTATGCACACGAGTACTTTGTCGGCTTGTCGTGACCAATAATCAGATAAATATTACCCGTAAAATTACTTACAGAGTTGTCAAAATATATTTTATTAGTCGCGGTTACTTTATTGCAACGCGTAATAGTCAACGCTCCTGATGTTGTCACATTGAACACACAAGTTTCGTCCGTACTCGGAGAATTGTTGACAGTTGCTGTTTGACCAGTCTTCGCTCCAGCTCCTCCAGCGTAACCTCTTCGTCCGAAATCATATGTCGCTCCATTGTAAGGACCGGTGCACGCATACGTTCCATCACTACATGCAGTCATCGGAGCACTAAACGTCCATGCATGATTCTCTCCCCAAGGATATTTGATAAAATAGGAGGATGCAACTGCAGATATATCACAATTCCATTTACCTTCATCTGTAATGTGAAAAGTGACATCCGCAATTGTATTAATTACAAATTTATTGTTTCCATTGCTGCAATTAGAACAAACGGAGGTAATAATAGATGAGGATTTATTGGTAAAATTACCATTCCCCCAGTCACTTCCTTTTACTAATTTGAATTCATACGTTCCCGCTGCAACTGCATAGAATGTAACATAGTTAGAACCATCCATGCAAGATTCATTATCATCAGTTACTGTCCAACCGGAAGATGCATGTGTTCCAGGCACATGCCAGTATGCCCACATCTGTCCCACACCGAGGGTGAGGAGCATGATTAGCATTGCCGCATACCGTCCAAACCGCTGCGGTGATTGTTTCTCATGGCTATCCATAAATAGCCTTTTGATTAAGTTGAAATTTTTCATAATACTTTTATATTTTTTAGTTTTTAATTTGCGATTTTCAAAATCACGGGATATATACTTTGTATATATTGGGTGTGGTAGGATACGTGTTGCCCCTTATATGACCCCGAGATAACCCCGTTTACAATAGCACAAACACACACGGAACTATACACTAGTCCATGCGTGTTTATACTATTTCCCTACGTCTTTTTTCATAATATTTTTATATATTGGGTAGTTATACCCTCTCTCTCGCATACATAAGTGCTCATACGTTGTATATGTGTGTACACAACAGATTTGGGCGCAAAGATACAAAAAAAAATGCACACCTGCAAATTTATTTGCATTTTTTGTGCATTTTGCTCGATTTTCGATATGTTTCGGGCGTTTTTATTCTGTCTTATGAAAAATCAACTTATCCCGCCCACATTTGTGGATTACTAGCTATTAGCACTAACGCTAATACTAATAACTTTTTCAAAAATTTGTAATTTTTCATAATACTTTTATATTTTTTAGTTTGTTATTTTCTTGGTTTGAAAGTGTAGCTTCGTGGCTCCCCTTCTTCTTGAGGCTTTCTTTTTGCGAGAAAATCCTTCAAGCCTTTCTCTGATTCAGGGCTACTCGCTCTTGTGTCTGCAAAATTGATGCAGGCCGCCTGATGAATTAGTGCACCAACCATGTATAGACCGGGGAACTGCCCTGCTAAGAGATTAATAATCTCATTATATCTATATAAGTAGTCATCTGTTTCTATAAGCAGCGTTGATTCAACTGGTTTTCCTGTCAAATGTCCTAACTCGGACGACTCTATCGTCTCCCAGATCATATGCTCATCGAATTCCACTCCGTTGGCTTTCTTGTATTCTTCCTTGAATTCCTTCGAAGCATCGTATGACAATATCACTAGTCTTTTCATAATATTTTTGATTCTAATTAATATTAACGCTTTGCCTCGTTTCTGGTAACATATATTTTCCCCAAATCTTCCTGAATGCAATGCATAACTTCTTCAAAATATCCTATCACATTTTTATGATGATTACGTAATCCGTTAATCTGCCTATATCTTATTTGTTCGGGATTTCCTTGAATAATTACTGGTTCTTCTTGTTGATCATTAGCAATTCCTCTTAATTCCTTAATATATTCATCGTGATCTTGATATATATGCAAAGTTGGGAAAATCTGTTCTGATTGGTGTAGTATCTCATAAATTGTTTCTAACTGACAGACAGCAACACGGATAGCGCGATAATCAACTTTAGGAGATGTGGTGTCATTCAAGAGAGTTATGAGTTCTGCTTGGGCTTTCTTGTATTCCTGCATTAAAAGGGTTCCGGTGGAAGCATAACTGCGTTTTTGTTCCTCTTGGGTATATGTGTCAATGATACCTGTACTAGTCTCTTGGCTATGGCTATTAATCTCATTAGCAGATTTAGTAAGTTGATAAAACAGACATACATTTAAGGCTGTTAAACCTACTGTGGTAAAACTACAAATAAAAGTACTAAAATCTGCCCAATCTGAGATTTCCGGAGATAGTTCTCCGTGAAATTGAATAAAATAGACTCCCAACAATGACAAAATCACTGCCGCGCATATTCCTATTCCTACTCCAAATAATATTTTTACGGATTTATCCGTCATATTAACCTAATACTGATCTTTCACAATATTCTTGTGCACATAAATAGAAAGACATTCTAGCATTATCATCAGGTAACGATTGAACAAGATGGAATGCCTTCTCATATTGCCCCACTTTTGACCCCATAATTTTAATTTGGACTTCGTTGCTTACTGGATGTTCCGGATTATAACCATTAATCCACTCGAAGAAATTATTCCATTCTAGTTGATATCGATTATTGTCATCATCTAATATATCGTAGAATTTTCTAAATGCATTTTCCCAATTAGGATTATCTAACAACGGCAACAACCAAGGTACGTTTTGCATTTCCTGGATCTTTTCGTCATCGTAGATATAATTGTATCCTTTTTCTGTAAGACGCAAACATTCTAGATTCTGAGTCTCATAAGTGATATAGTTTAGATTGATTAATCCGGTTAACACACAATAATACATATCCTTCTCAATTGGATTTAACTTGAGTTCTATTCCGAAACGGAGTGTACGCATCATAACAATGTGTCCCGCCCTGCAGTTTGTTTGACGAAATGGGTCAAATATCAACTCTGCTATTTGTCTCTCTGTTCTCATTAAATAATTAAATTATACTTTATAACATTATTCAAGTCCGCAAATTTCTTTAATCTTCGGTATTGAAAGTTGATCAATACTCCACATCTCATACCCAAATTGCTTTTGACTAATTTGCTTAATTCGCATAGCCTCTTCTTTAGTTTCTTCTTTCTTATTTACAAAATAAACCTCTTGAGGCTCACCATACTTATCCAAATAGTCTATCCGAGTCACATGTACCATTTCTACAAACACATATATGGAAGATTTTGAAACCTTCATCGCCTCATGATATATACGCATAAAATCGTTATTGTTTGGAGCGCTTGTGTACGTTAAAGCAATAGTATCAGATATGTTATTAGTTGGGATGGGCCAACCAAAGTAATATTTTATCGGGATATAATATATATCATTAATGGAACTTTTCTTGTCGGAATAGTCAAACTTTAAGTACGTGTCAATACTTATATCATTTATTCTTCTCGGCTCTTCTCCCTTCGCTCCAATCCACAGATCAACATGATCCTTTACGGAACTTGTATCTGACTGCCAGTATACAAAATTCATCTGAAATACTGGCTGATCAGCTTTATTTGCTTTTATCATCAATTTGTTATTAATACTTACTTGGTAGAAAGTAAAACATATACCTGCAAGACCCGCAATAATACTAACAATCCACCATGAGCGTTGTAAGAAGACATCTATCTTTTTTCTTTCTTCCTTAGTCATAATATTTTGTGTGTTTATGTTATTCTCTCTTCTCTTTTTATCTTATTTTTTGCTTTGCACTTTCTGCACTTTCTTTTTCTAGGTCTAAATAGGTCTAACTATGTCGGACTAGGATGTTATATCTCGTTTTGTTCACCTGGTCGGATTGGGTAGAACTAGGTTGGGCTAGGTCTAACTAGGAAGGACTAGGAACTCGGATGTTCGTTGCGGTATTGGATCCTGGCGCGGCTCATGGCTTCGCGTATCCCGCCGTTCTCTACAAACTCCCGCTCCTTGACGCCGATGTACTTGATCATCATTACATCTACCTGGTGGCACATCGTGATAGCCATATTCGCTATCTCCTCATCGTTCATCTTCTCTACTTGCGCCATATACGCCTCGCTGTCATTCGTCTCTCGGCAGAACGTCCGCAGTCCTTCATATCGTGGATGTTGCTCATCCCACATCGCTATCTTTCTTGCACGCAAGTAATCCTCATAATCGGCTTGCAACTCCTTCAGGCTCGCACGAGCCACATTGAGCAACTTGATCTCTGTTTCGCTAGACGTCGGAGCCGCTTCCGAACCCTCAATGATATTTTGTTTCCCGCTACGAGCGGCCTGTACCATTTGGTCAATCGTACGGTCACCTTTCGCCAGAAAGCGCTCGCAAAAAACAAAGGTCACATCATACAGCGCTACAGACTTGCGAAAAAACAGCAAGTCTTTGTAGTTCGGCACTCCCTGCACGAAGTAATGTGTGTCCTTATTGCTCATTGTAGTTTTTTTTGCTTTACTAGGTCGTCCTAGAGGTTCCTAGGTATTCCTAGGTTTTCCTATAATCTCCTAGATATACCTAGGTATCCTATTGTTTCTCTTTCCCCTCTCCTATACACACGTATATACGTGTCATACATATGTGTACACAACAGGTTTGGGCGCAAAGATATAAAAATTATTCTATTCCCACAAATTTTTCTGTATAAAACTGTAATTTTTCTACATTTTGTCGCCAAATGCGCAAAAAAAAAGAGACTTTCTTTCGAAAAGTCTCTCTCTAATGGGGCTAGGTTACCCTATGTTTTCCTAGGTAATCCTATGTCTCCTTAGGATCAAATCCAGCGGACGTAGCAGAAGTCCATGCGGTGCGGGAGAAGCTCGTTCTGCGGATACATACGCAGGCCGAATTTCATACCGCCGGCATAGTCGAGCTGGTAGGTGTTCTCGAAGAAGAGATGACTGCCCTCACTCTTCACCAACTTCAGCGGCTCTACTTCGTAGAGCTTGTCGTTGTTGTGGGTCGAAGTACGGATGGCTACGAGCTCTACGCCGATACCCTTGTCGTTCAAGCCCTTGGTGTCCAATTCTACGGATACTTTGAACTTGTCACCTACGTTCAGGTTCTGGAGCAGTTCGCCCGGTCCTTCTACCTTCACTACCTCGATCTCGTCCCAGTGATCCACCATATTCTCCTTCCATGCTGCGATCTCCTTTGCTACCTTGTAGTTGTCAGCCTGCAGCAGGTTGTGACGCTTCGCGAGTTTGTTATAGAACTTTGCGAAGTAGTCGTCGATCATTCGCTTCATCGTGAAGCGCGGAGTGATCTTCGTCACGCTGTTCTTGATATATTGAATCCACTCGGGGCTGTAACCCTTGCTGTTCTTTGCGTAATACAGCGGAATGATGTCGCGCTCGAGCAGCGAATAGATCGTCGCAGCATCCAGCTGATCCTGGTGCGCTTGGTTCTCGTAGGTGCGCTTCTCGGTCAGATACCAACCGGCTTTCTCTACGTATCCTTCGTACCACCAACCGTCTTTGACGGAGAAGTTCAGCACGCCGTTCATTTGGGCTTTCTCACCCGATGTACCCGATGCCTCGAGAGGACGGGTCGGAGTGTTCAACCAGATATCCACACCGGAGATCAAACGCTTTGCAAGGCGCATGTCATAGTTCTCGAGGAAGATGATCTTTCCGAGGAATTGCGGCATACGGCTGATCTCGATGATGCGCTTGATCAGACCCTGGCCGCCGCCATCAGCGGGGTGCGCCTTACCGGTGAACAGGAATTGTACCGGATAGTTCGGGTTGTTCACGATCTTGTCGAGACGCTCGAGGTCGGTGAACAGCAGGTGCGCACGTTTGTACGTCGCAAAGCGACGACCGAAACCGATGATGAGGTTGTTCGGGTTCATCTCGTTCAAGGCCTGAATGATACGACCCGGGTCTCCCTGGTTCTTCATCCAGTCCTCTTTGAACTTCTCTTTGATATAATCCATCATCTTGCGCTTCAGGCTCATGCGCGCATTCCAAATGATCTCATCGGGAATCTCTGCATACGGCTTCCACATCTCCATGTTGGACTGGTCGTTGATCCACTCTTTCGGCAGATATTTCTTGTAGATAGCCTTCCACTCCGATGCTGCCCAAGTCGGCATATGCACACCGTTGGTGACGTAGTCAACGTGCAGCTCTTCGGGGTAATAACCAGGCCATATCGGCGCGAACATTTTCTTCGATACCTCGCCGTGCAACCAGCTCACACCGTTCGCCTCTTGGCAGGTGTTGAGCGCGAAGACGGACATCGAGAACTTCTCGCCGTTGTCCTCCGGATTCGTGCGACCCAGACCAATCAGGTCATGCCACTCGATGCCGAGTTTGCCGGCATATTCGCTCATGTATTTGTAGAATACGTCCTCCTCGAAGTAGTCGTGACCTGCAGGAACCGGCGTATGGCAGGTGTAGAGTCCGCTTGCGCGAACCACTTCCTTCGCCTGGTTGAAGGTCAAGCCTTCTGCTACCAAGTCCACGAGGCGCTGCAGACCCATCAAGGCTGCGTGACCCTCGTTGCAATGGTATACATCTTTCTTGATGCCGAGTTTCTTCAGCGCCAGCATACCGCCGATACCGAGCAAGATCTCTTGCTTCAAGCGGTTCTCGTTGTCACCGCCATAGAGCTGGTGCGTGATCGAGCGGTCCCACTCGCTGTTCAGCTCGTTGTCTGTATCTAAAAGATACAGATCCATACGGCCGACCGCTACTTTCCAGAGGTAAGCCTTCACCGTGCGACCCGGATACGGTACCTCGATCACCATGTTCGAGCCGTCAGCCTCTTTCACCTGCGTGATAGGCAGGTTCGCGAAGTTCTGCGCCTCGTAGTTGGCTATCTGCTGACCTTCCGGACTCAGCGTCTGGGTGAAATAACCGTAGCGATAGAGGAAACCGATAGCCGTCATATCGACGTTGCAGTCCGAAGCCTCTTTGATATAATCACCGGCGAGGATACCCAGACCACCCGAGTAAATCTTCAGCACGTGCGTCAGACCGTACTCCATCGAGAAGTACGCAATCGTCGGTTTTTTCTTGTCTTTCGGCTTGTCCATGTATGCGCGGAACTCGGCATAGGTCTCGTTCAACTGCTTCATGAACTTCTCATCTTTGGTGAGCTCTACCATGCGGTCATAACTGATGGTGTTCATCAGCACGATCGGGTTCGAACCGGCGCGGTGCCATGCGTTCAGGTCGATGTAGCGGAAAAGATCCTTTGCATCGCCGTTCCAACACCACCAAAGGTTGTACGCAATCTCTTGCAGTTTGCTCAGCTCTACCGGCAGGTTTGCGTACACATTGCACTCCGTCCAGATAGGCTGGTTTACATTACTTACTTTAACTTTCATAAGATATATTGTTTGTTATTTTTTATTCGTTTTTTAGGCTTTTTACACAAAAAAGCGCGCAAAGGTACGCATTTTTTTGCATATGTGCAAGAATTTTGGTAATTTTGCACCCGATTTTATGATTTTGTGTACTGTAATTGTCAGAAATCAGAAATCCTACTTCATAAATCAAACAAAACATGGTTGCTGAACAGGAAATACTTCGCCGGCGCGACATGCGCGAGGTCTTTACGTTTACCATCGATCCCGCCGATGCCAAGGACTTTGACGATGCCCTTTCGTTCGCTGTGGTTGAAGAGGACTACCAGATTGGTGTCCACATCGCCGATGTGTCGCACTACGTCAAACCCGGCACAAAGATCGACGACGAGGCCTACCGCCGCGGCACTTCTACCTATCTCGTGGACCGCGTCATACCGATGCTGCCCGAAGAGTTATGCAACGACCTCTGCTCGCTGCGGCCGGGAGAAGATAAACTCTGCATGTCCGTCATCTTCACCATGGACGCGGATGCGCGCGTTCTTAAATATAAGATATGCCGCACTGTCATCCGCTCCGATGCCCGCCTCAATTACGACGAGGTGCAAGAGATGATAATTCCGAGTACTCCGAATACTCCGAATAATCCGAATAATCCGACTCTGCTATCTACCGCCCTCCTTACCCTGCATGCCCTCGCTACCAAACTCCGCGCGGAGCGATTAGCCAACGGCGCACTCGCAATCGAGCAGGAAGAAGTGCGCTTCCGTCTCGACGAGCACTATCATCCGATAGACATCTATTTTGAGCACCCGAACGAGGCGCATCACCTCATCGAAGAGTTCATGTTGCTCGCCAATAAAACGGTCGCCAAAGCCGTCGGATCCGGACGCACCTTCGTCTATCGTGTGCACGATTTGCCGGACAACGAGAAACTCGATGAATTGCGCAAATTTAAGAAGCGTTTAGGATCACGTATTCCGCAGCAAACGATTGATTTACTGACAATTAGAGCGCAAGCCAAAGCCGTTTATTCGACCTATAACATCGGTCATTACGGCCTCGCTTTTTCGCATTATACCCACTTCACTTCGCCTATCCGCCGCTACCCCGATCTGATGGTTCACCGGCTCGTGGAGAAGTATATTCTGACCGGCAAACCCTGTTCCCTCACCCGCGAAGAACTCGAGGAGAAATGCGAACATTGCTCGGCCTGCGAGCAGGAAGCAGCGCAAGCCGAACGCGACTCCATCAAGCAGTTCCAGACCATGTGGATGGCTGATCATCTGGGCGAGACCTTTGTCGGACATATCACCGGTATCATGGACTTCGGATTCTTCGTCCAACTGGATGACAATCGCTGCGAAGGACTCATCCGAATGGAACTCATCGAGCACCCCGAAGACTTCGTGCTGGGCGATTCTGTCACGGTTCAAGTCATCCGAGTGGACGTAAATCGCAGCCAAATTGACTTTGAGATGGTATAAAATGCGCGAAAATTTGCGTATGTCGAAAAATTGTTGTACTTTTGCATCGCAAAAGTTTGAGATATGAAGAAACGACTCTCCATTATTGCCCTGATTCTATCATGCGCTCTATGCGCGCACGCGGAAACATTATTATTGCGTACAGGCGCACGCGTGAAAGGCGAGATCCTCTTCCAAAATGAGGAAGTAGTCATCATCCGCAATGCGGAAGGTGCGCGTTTTCAATACCCCCGCGCGGAAGTGCAGGAGATTCTGACGGTCGATCCCGTGGAGGAAGAAGTAGTGGTAGAAGAGCAGAAAGACGAGATCAAAACCGCCAAGAAAGTGTCCGTCTCGCTCGAGTTGGGCGGCGGAGCAGCTTGTATCCCGAACAGCGCCGTAGGCGGCGGATTCAGCGTGGACTTCCTCGTCGGTAGCCATCATATCGGTCAACGGCATATCTTCCTCGGCGCCGGACTGGGATACCATGGCATGTTTATCGGCGCAGAGAAATATAACTTCCTGCCGATCCAACTCGCCCTTCGTCTGCCGCTTCTCGAGCAAAAGCACGCACCCGTCTTTGGTATGTCTCTGGGCTACGGCATTGCGCTGAGCAAGGCCTACAAGGGCGGTATATACGCGGGTCTCGACTTCGGTTATCGCTATCAGATCAACGAGAAAACGGCCCTCGCAGTAGTCGCATCCGCGCAGTTCCAGCAAGCCAAGATAGCTGCGACGGAGATCATCGACGGCAGTACCTTCACCAATTATACCGGTCGATACCTCGTTTCTCCGGAACTCAAGCTTATCTTAATGTTCTAACCCGGCGCACATGAAAAAGCAACCCCGCGAACATCGGATCTCTATCCTGCTTAACGAAAGCGAACAGCGTACGCTGGAGCGCTTTTGCGATAAGTACGGCGTGTCCAACCGCAGCCGGCTCATTCGCGAGACCCTGATGCGCGCCATCCTCCGAAAACTGGATAGCGACCAGCCGACCCTCTTCGACTAATACAAAAAAGCCTCCCGCTCGGGAGGCTTCGCTTTTTTAACCCAGATACGTTTGCAGAATATGACTGCGTTGACCGGAATTTAATCTCTTGATCGCTTTTTCTTTGATCTGGCGTACACGCTCGCGCGTCAAATGCAGTTCATCGCCGATTTCTTCCAAGGTCTTCTCGGGAGTTCCGATACCGAAGAACTTACGCAGGATATCCGCTTCGCGCGGGGTCAACGTAGCTAACGCACGGTTGATCTCCGTCGAGAGCGACTCGTTGATAAGACCACCATCGGCGTTCGGCGAATCTTCGTTCACCATCACGTCGATCAGACTGTTGTCCTCACCCTCTACAAACGGCGCATCGACACTTACGTGACGACCACTCATCTTCAGGGTGTCAGCGATCTTATCCACGGGGATATCCAGCATGTCGGCTAACTCTTCTGCACTCGGCTTGCGCTCGTGCTCTTGCTCAAAACGCTGGTACGCTTTGTTAATCTTGTTCATCGAACCAACCTGGTTCAGAGGAAGACGAACGATACGACTCTGCTCGGCCAAAGCCTGAAGAATCGATTGGCGAATCCACCAAACGGCGTACGAGATAAACTTGAAACCACGCGTCTCATCGAATTTCTCAGCCGCCTTGATCAAACCTAAGTTTCCTTCGTTGATCAAGTCCGGCAGACTCAGACCCTGGTTCTGGTACTGCTTTGCTACAGATACCACGAAGCGCAGGTTACTCTTCGTCAGTTTCTCCAATGCTGCGCGGTCGCCGTTACGGATACGGCTCGCCAGTTCTACTTCTTCTTCCACCGAAATCAACTCCTCGCGACCGATCTCTTGCAGATACTTGTCCAGACTCGCTGACTCACGGTTGGTGATGGATTTTGTAATTTTTAATTGGCGCATATACTATATAATATACGTTGTTTCTCAGCTCGCGCGTGGTGATTCAGTCGGGATTCGAACCCGAGACCCACAGCTTAGAAGGCTGTTGCTCTATCCAACTGAGCTACTGAACCGCGCGCAAAAATTGTGCCCACTTAGGCAAAATAGGGCGCAAAATTACTGCTTTTTTTTGAATTGTGCAAGAAAAATCGTACTTTTTTACAGTAAACTGTCAAAAAGCTGCGCTAAATCTTGCTTTCTGCAAGCTCCTACGTGACGATTAACCAACTCGCCGTTCTGGAAGAAAAGCATCGTCGGGATATTCATGATGCCGTACTCTTCGCACGTGTCGGGGTTGTCATCCACATTCAGTTTACCTACTACGATGCGGCCGTCATATTCGTTCGACAATTCCTCCAGAATCGGAAGCATCATCTTACAGGGACCACACCAACCCGCCCAGAAATCTACTACTACGGGTTTGCCTGACGCGATCACATCCTTGATGTTAGCGTCTGTAATTTCTACTGTCATACGCTTTGTTGTATTTGTTTGATTGTTATTCGTTTTTGGTTGGGTCTGCGGAGCAGAATCTCCGTCAACGGGTCTTCCAGGTACGTCTGTACCGCCCGCTTCACAGGCCGCGCGCCGTTCTTGGTGTCGAAACTCTTATCGACCAGTTGACCGATCACTTCCGGCTTCACGCTCAATTGGTGACCCGTGTTCTTCAGCCGTTGCTGCAGCAGACTGATCTCGATGCGCACGATCTGGCCGATTGTCTCACGGCTCAACGGCTCAAAGGTCACCACATTGTCGATACGGTTGACGAACTCCGGCGGGAATTGTTTCTGTAGCGCCTTAAGCAGCATCTTCTGACTCTCCTTTGTGTTCATCTCGCCCGCGTTGAAGCCGACACCGCCGCCGAACTCCTGCAACTGTCTTGTGCCGATATTACTCGTCAGCACGATGATCGTGTTGCGGAAATCGACCATATGTCCCTGTCGATCCGTCAAGCGGCCTTCGTCCAACACCTGCAGCAATATATTGAAGATGTCGGGGTGCGCTTTCTCTATCTCGTCGAAGAGCACGATCGAGTAGGGTTTTCTCCTTACCGCTTCGGTCAACTTACCGCCGTCTTCGTGCGCTACATATCCCGGAGGCGCGCCGACGAGCAGACTCACCGCGTGCTTCTCCATATACTCGGACATGTCGAAACGAATGATCGCGTCTCTGCTGCCGAACATCTCTTCCGCCAGGCACTGCGCCAGATAGGTCTTACCGACACCCGTCTGACCGAGGAAGAAGAACGTACCGATCGGGCGTTTCGGATCCCGCAGACCCAAGCGGCTGCGTTGTATTGCTTTCACTACCGTCTCCACCGCTTTGTCCTGACCGATGATCTTATGCTTCAAGGTCTCGGCCATCGTCAGCAAGCGTTCGTTCTCGGCGCGCGCTACGCGCTGAACAGGTACACCGGAGATCATACTGATCACCCCTGCCACATCTTCGGTCGTCACGGTATAAGCCGGTTGTTTCTTCTCGCTCGCCGCCTGCTGGCGCGCATGGCTGCGTGCGCCTACTTCGTCCATCACGTCGATGGCTTTGTCCGGGAACGCGCGGTCGGTGATATACCGCTCGCTCAGACGTACGCAGGCTTTGAGAACCTCCGTCGTATAGACGACATTATGGTAATGCGCATAGTGGTCG
>Ga0247611_10002838_pt1 | contig 26873 bp, 53 predicted proteins | sample 177DNAGHGhighgp2_FD_192422 | JGI IMG/M metagenome (GOLD analysis project Ga0247611, IMG submission 192422) | Sheep rumen microbial communities from Palmerston North, Manawatu-Wanganui, New Zealand - 1770 DNA GHGhigh gp2 | ecosystem: Host-associated > Mammals > Digestive system > Stomach > Rumen... | reverse complement strand
ATACTTATTTGTACCTTTATATTCATCTGTGGAAATCAAAGTAGCGATATCACTCTGTCCTGAACGAGACGTCGCCTTAACAATTGATTTCAGTCCACTCGGCATATCATTATAGAAGTCGTTAGTACATAAGGTACGTAAAGATTGACCGGCCCAACCACTTCTAGCACCTCTATCATCTGTACTGTCTATTACACCTGTTTTCCATACCCCATCCACCGCAACGGACACTTTTGCTTTCGTATTGTTACCGATCGCTGTTGTGAGAGTATCATAATCGAAGTCCAAAATAACTACGTCCTTTGCGCCTGTAGTAAACTCGACATTTCTCTTATCACCAACGTCCCAAATATCACGTAAATCAAACTCGCTATCGTTATATGCTCGTGTAAGAAGAGAACTCATTTGATCCCACGTAGCCTCTGCAAACGAAGGATAATAAACAACAGTAGTCGTTACACCGCCAAGCTGATTTACATTTACAACATTTGTCTTTTGACTTTTTGAATACTTCCAAGTTACATTGTACGAACCAAGTTTTGGCAAGACAAAAACGTCATACTTCGCATTCGGCATAATTTGTGTCTTCTGATACCATCCGCCAGCTATAGAAACAGTAACTGGCTTTCCAGTCATAGACATCTCTTGATTCAATACAATAAGCGTAGGATTAGCACCGGTCAAACCGGCAAAGTTTATTTCTTCCCATGTGGAATTAGCCACATCATATCCGTATAGAATATTGCCCTCCTTCTTAAAACCACCTCTGGCCTTAATCGCCGTTACATCATTATCGATTTTGTCCATAGTAGTCTTATCGGCTATCTGAAATATAGACATTTACTCACCTCCTTTATTCGAGAACAATACCACCGATTTCGTCTATAGTTACGTTTTTCGTTGTTTGTCCGTAAGACACAACATAATTGCCGAGAGCTGGCACTGCTACAGTGTAGTAATCAACGTCTGGCATAGTGAAAGTGGTCTCGAACCAACCGCCCTCGTGCTCAACCGTAATCTCTGTGCTCGTAAGATTATCGTTGATGATAACCAATGTAGCATTTGCTCCCGACATTTTATCAAATCTAATCTCTTCCCACTCACTTGTTATGGGATTAAAACCGAATAAAGCACCGCTTGTAGACTTGAATCCACCACGACTCTTAAGCGCTGTAGTATCATGCTTAATAGAATCAAGAGTACTTTTGTCGGCAATATTAACTGTCGAAGGCATTTACTTTCACTCCTTTCACACGGTCAGGCTTACTACACCATCATTGATGGCAAATAGCAAGTCCGTACCCGTTACTTTACCTGATAGATCGCTGAGTGTAAGTAATCCCAGCTGTGAAGGAGTCTTATTGCCCGTCAATACAGTATTGTTAATTGTAGGCTTATTAGTGAGCTGCTCATAGCTTGTTACAGTAGTACTGAAGCTATATTCAACTCCCTTACATATTATTTTAGGCATAATTAATCACCTCACTAATCGGTGGTTTTGGTATACTGAATAGTTACCGTGTCAATTTCATCACCTGTTGTACGATAAGATATTATTTCAACAACATCATTATTCATACGAGCGCCAATAGGGAGTGTCCTCTTATCTCTAATTCCTATTGCATTTATAACCATACCAATATTAGACATTGATACACCCGTACTTGCCCAACTGTTTGCTGATATATCCCAATAAGAATTTGATACTATTGTCTTTTGATACAAAGGTTTCCCATCAATCCAAGTCCCCACCACTTGTTCATCAGTAGAATAGTCATTACCGTCACCTATGGAGATAGGGGAGTCGGTGGACTTGGTGTATTTGAGAATTATATAAGCCTTTTCTCCGCTTCTATCATAGTTTACAATAACTTTCACTACCAGATTACTACCAGATTTTTCTATATTGTAACCAATCTGTGCGGCTTGACTATTCCACAAAAACGGAAATGGTCTGAAAGTATCTGCTGTACTTGTGTATATCACACCACAAACAGGCAATACAAAATTAATGTTACTATCTAAAGTTGCAACAACTTTTTCTCCTGAACTCGGAAGATTACCGCAATCAATCGTTTTCTGATACAACGGTTTCCCGTCTATCCATTGTCCTATAATCTTCTCCTCAGTGCTATATAAATCTCCCTTACTGAATTTATTTACAATAGGAGTAGGAAAACTACCATTGAGATATGGCAGGATTCTTTTATGATATTCTTCGAAGTTTTTGGCTGTTATTTGATCTGCTGTTAAAGACATTTAATCACTCCTTTCTATACACACTACATACAGTGATGAATGATTGAATACACCACTATATGTAGTGTTAAAGTGTCAATAAAAAATGTGTTTTATTGGTATGTGTCGGTTGTTTTGGTGTATTGTAAAGTAAAATACCCAGAGCCTACTCCATAAGTTCCAGCATTTACCTTAAAATCCCCATTAGGAGCTATAAAAGGACGCCACATATCGTTATCATTATTCTTATAGGGACAAATTACTTTATAACCTTGTGTCATATCGATATATACCTTATCGAAAAATACTTTTTCCATAGAATAGGTGGATGTGTTAAAAAGCGTATTTTCTCCTGTGCTTGATACATTTGCATATATTGTTTTTTTGTACAACGGTTTCTTCAAACCACTACTATTCACATACCAACCAACCTGATACTCTGTACCTCTTTCGTCAAACAAAACAGGCAAGTCTGTCGGAGTACCCGGCATTGTAAGTTCATCAAGTTCTTCACTTGTCAACAAATGTGGAGCAACAATAGTCTCTGAATTATTCTCATCATCATCCAAATCATGATCGACGAAGTTAAGACTACCTCTTTGCTCCATAACAACTCCGTCATCAAGAATAGTATGACCACCATCGTTCGAAGAGGACAAATATCCATTAGCATCTATACTCAGACCTCCGCCGATTTTAACACCGCCAAGGGTATTGTCAGACGCAATCGGCAACGTATAGCCGTCATCTGCCCACTCCACATCGTCATCATCATCCGAAGCTTTCTTGAGTACCTGACCCGTAGTGCCGCCTTCAGGCAGAGCATAGTGAGATGGTGTGTCACTTGCATTAGACACGTTTAATATGCCCCTCTCATCTACGGTCATACTCAAACCAGCCCCGTCAACCTTGTTACTTAAATCGCCAGTAGAAGCAAGACCTAAGTCACTACTGGATTTATTACCCGACAGCGTGACGCTATTGATAGAAGGTTTATTAGTAAGATTATCGTAATCTGTACTAGAACCACCGCCAGAACCGTCACTACTGCCGTATTCTATTCCGTTCATTATAATTTTTGGCATTAAAGTAAAACCTCCTTTTTATTTTAGCTTCATAAGACGACAAGTTCGTCCGGCCATTACATAACTGCTAGATGGACTTGCAATGTTTAAATCAAATAGATTCACATTAACTCCTTTAATTGTTCTTTGTGAACCGACAGAGTTCCATCAACTGCTATTTCCAAACCATTTCCTACTTTTATACCGCCTAATGTTGTTTTACTTGCAATCGGAATGGTGATTACCGTACTATCACTATTGGAATATTCTTTATCCATAAACATAATTTTAGACATGTAATCACCTCCCTTATAAACAAAATGCCGGTGCTATACCGCAATCAGTTGCCCATGATACTTTTGGAGCGGATGAGTCTGAAGGAAACGCTGCTGTACCGTATACTGATGCGTATCTTGTAACAAATCCAGTGCTAGCAGTTGCTCCCGGGGAACGAAACCAATATGCATGAGATAAATATGTATTATTATAAGCTGGCAATTTATTCCTTCTTAACGGAATATCTCTATACAATGCATATTGTGTACCTTCGCCTGGAAATCCTCCGTATTTATCATTACGTCCTAAAACTTCTTCCTCTGATAAAAGAAATACTTTGTCATTATCAGTAACAATGGTGGAACTCATACCACCAGCAGAAGTAAGTTTTTTAACGGTTTTTACTCTAGACTTTAAATAAGAAGGTATAGAGTCGTATAATACATTATTACACCATATTCTTCTTTCGCTGCTTGTCCATCCGCCAACATTTGTTGCTACCGAACCAGGCTTCATGTATCCATTTTCTTCGTTGCTAGATCCATCTGTATCAGAATGTGTTGCGTCTCGTAAACAATTTTTCGTATCAACAGTAATCAAAGATTTTGTTTTACCGTTTATAGCAGTTACAAGATCATCATGATCAAAATCCAATATTTGCAATTGTACAGTTTGAGATCTATGGCTTTCGCCAACACCATCGGCAGACATAGCTGATAAAGTCACATTTCGTGTATCACCTACACTCCATGAATTTTTTATTTCATTTAACGTTATAGTACCGTTATAATAACCATCAATTATGTCTTCTATCTCTTCATCTGTTGCAGATGACCAAGATGGCAACGGATCCCATTTAACAAAATATAAAGTTCCATTCATCTTAGTGGCAATCGGTAAAGCATCGTATTCAGATTCTGTTAATTCAGCAACACGTTTGTTAATATACCCTTTAACATTCGTACTAAGTCTACTAACGCCACTATCAGTAAGGATTTTATCTGACATGACTAAATCCTCCTTTATGAATTACTATCATCTATCAAATAAACCGCCCCGTTCATTTTTTCAGCCGGGGTTAAGGAATCGTATTCTGCTTGAGTTAACGCAACGATTTGTTCATCTGCGTAATTTTTAAATAATTCACTTAATTCACCTACGCCATTTTCATTTACATACTTTGTAGCAGGCATTCCATAACCTCCTTTTAAAAATAGGAGGAGCATTAAAAATATAACACTCCCCTAATCAATTAAGCGCTCTGAAAAATTGCGTCGATCTCAGCGTCCGTAAGAGCCGCGATATCACCGGGCTGTAATGCAGTTGAAGCAAGAGTTCCCTGTGCAGCTGTAGCATAGTTACTCCCGAGACTATCTGCGTAAGCCTTTGCGCCATATACCGTGTTAGCAGAAGCGGCATCTCCACTCTGACCAACTACTGCTGCATCGCCAGCTGCAATAGCTGCATTCATCTGGGTTGTGGTTGAATATGCGGAAAGATCCATTGCACCGCCGAGAGGCTCCCAGTAACCTGTTCCGCCTGAAGGCTCGATCCACACATGCTCGCTGTCATCTTCTGTTACGTGGTATACATCACCTTCTGTGTTACCACTAGCCGGCAACGCAGATACGGTTGCAACAGTTCCTTTGAAATGGAATACACCTGCGAGAGTAGCAGTAGCTTCATCAATTGCTTCATCAACATATTCCACAACGCTCGTTGCACTTGCTGACTGCGGGATCGTACCGACATAATCGTTGGTTGCCAGATCTGCGATAGCTGTACCACTTTCTGCTACTTCACCGCTTGCATTAGTTGTTGCAATTTTACCGCCAGTTGCATTAGCAATCTTTGACATTTTACCGCTGGTTGCAGTTGTAATCGCACTTGCAATAACGGTATCATAGTCATTCTTAAATCTTCTCAATCCATCTTGGTCTACATATTTCTGTACTGTAGGCATAAATAATCACTCCTTTTCTATTCTTCGTTGAATACTTCGTCGACTTCGGAATCAGTTAAAGGAATAAAACCGTCGACCTTGGTCTTAACACCTTTTAATATACTCTCAATTTTTTCAAGAGTATTATAATCTTCCGAAGCCTGTGCGACAATTTCTTGTTCTGCTTTCGCTACTGCTTCATTGATTATTTCAATCTTATCTTCAATGCCTGCACCATCAGCCACAAACATTGTTTCGGTAAGATAAGTACCATCGTCCAAATACCATGCAAATGTGACATTATGTCCACCATGCACATCTTGTATTGAACTAACGATAGCATTTTTTCCTTTAACCGCACCCATACCTTCTGCGGTGTCATCGGTGTATTTCCTGGATATTACCAATGCTTCTAGTGCTGTCATTAGTCATACCTCCTTTACACCCAACTCAATGAACCGTCAGATTTTACAAATGCTACCTCTGCGTTGGCTGTCATTATCGAACTTCCTGCATCTAGTTCTCTACCTACTAATTTAACAGCATCCGCATAATTCACATCTGATTTGCTATCAGCAAATATACTCACACGGGCTTTATCGGTTAAAGGATTGATTTTGATTTCAGTTACAGATAACATAACTTACCCTCCTTTACCAATATACATAATTATACATTAGTTTACATAAAATTACAACAAGTTTACATAATATTTATTCGTCAACTTCATTATTTCTTAATTTTTCGGGACTTTGCTGAAAGCTATTGAAACCACCGATTGAAAATTGAGTTTCAATGTTTTCCTCAACAGCAAGTCTATTCTCTTCCTGTACTTTAAGTAATGCTTCTCTAGCTTGCTTTTCGGTTTCACCAAAGTACCACATTCTTGTTTCAACTTTACTTGCAAGTCCATTCTGCATCAAAGTCATACGCTTACCAAGTTCTGCTTCTACATCTACAAGAATACTATCGTCCCATTCATAGGATACTTCATACTCTCCATACGGTGTAATGTTATACAAGTCACAATATACATCCATTACATAGATGAGGTCATCAAGTGCTTTTTGTAATGCTCTTTGAATTTCAGCATTTGTTTGGTAACTTCTTTGCTTGAGGATTCGTAATTCAGTAGCAGTTCTTTCCACAGCAGTAGAAGCATCTGAAATAGTACCTCTTGAAAGACCTGTTACATCTTCAATTCTCATAAGAATCATATTCAAGCCATTGATAAATGATACATCACGCAAAGCTGGGCTGAATACATTATATGTATCCCCATCGTCACCAATATCGATAGGACGATACAATCTCTGTTGTAATTTGCCCATCTTTTGAACAACAATAGGATTGCCTTGTCTGTCATAAGTAGTTACATCTCTTAAAGCATCACGGTCAATGTCAATAGCTAACTCACCGCCTTCAAACTCCCAAAGAAGTCTTGAATACTGTTTGTCAGCCTCTTCAATCAATCCCTTTGCTTTATCAAAACCACTTACACCGAGAGGTGAATAAGTATCAATCGTATTTGCTTCAGGCATCTTGAAATATGCAAACATCAATCTGTCCACATTATCAATCTGTGCTTTCGGTACGATATTAGCCCATTCAGGAACTACGCTTAATTCAACACGCTTTCCTAAATCTGTGTCGCCTACCTTACTATGGCTGGCACTTGTAACAAAAGCGAGGTTCTCAATATAAACAGTATTGTCTTTTAATATATGATGTTCAAGTCTGCTATAAATTTTATCTTTATCAACTTTACGCTGAATAAAGGCGGCTTCTACTAAATCTCCACCACTATTGAAAGCTAACGGATAAAATCCATCTGCCTGAACAAAGTCGAACTCCATTCTTATCTTATCGGCTCTCTCTGTATTTGTAGTCATATTTTCAAGTGTACTATTTGTACTCTTTTCTTTTTTTGACGGCTTATTTTCGATTGTAGAGCCGTTACTATTTACTACGACATACGGTTTAATCACTAAACCGCCCTTTGCAATACCGTATTCAAGTTGTCTACGAAGTTGATTCTTAACTTTGGCATACTGCTTATTAAGGAATTCTGCCCTTTCAGTAGGTCCTTTCGGTATCTGCTCCTTAACTGTCATACTAGGATGAAATTGTGCTGAAACCATAGTAGTCGGATTTTTCTGTGTCGGATTACCTTCTTCATCGACTTCATTTTGAGAAACACTTAAAGCTGAACCCTCTTTAACCAGTTCTTCTTCGGCTTTTTCAACTTCAACTTCTTCCATCGGAGTTGTAATTTCACTTTCAAACTCCAATAAAGCTGTCCTTGCTTTCTCACTAGCAATAAGTTGTGGTAATCCAAGAGAACGCACAACACTTGGGTCTTCAAAAGTCGGTGATTTCAACCACGGTGCTTTATTTTCATACATATCTGACCACAACTGAATAGCGTTAATCATTTCTGTTGAAATAGCAGGTGTGACATTCAAAGCACCTTCAATACTTTCTCTACCTATCATTTTCTTAAAAACCTCCTTTAATCTATCCCATATTTGAGAAATATTAATCATCTGTTTCACCTACCTCTATATTTTTATCTATATTATATTTGATAAAATGGATATTTCCATTTAATCCTTCAGGGTAACTATTTGAGTAAAACAAGATTTTGCTAGGTTGTAATCTTTCAAGCATTTCATTATAGCCTTTTAACCACATATCTTTTAATTCATTTATTTGATAGCATCCAACATTGGAAACTGCAACTATACTATTTAACGGTTCTCCATCAAAACACCAATCAAATGTATCTTCAAATCCCCAACTAATGACCGGAATTACAGTAAGTCCCTTATCTTGCCAATATGCTGAAATCCAATGTTTTCTATAATGATTATAAATCTGCAAAGCTGGTGGTATATTAACATAAATAGAAAAATCTGGTGCTAAAATACAATCATAAGCTGATAATGTTTGTGCATATCTATCTGGAAAATTCCACACACACTCAAACTTAAAATCATACTCAAAGAAATGTACGCCTGTTTGTTTTGGCTTATTTCTCATGTTTTTAGCTTTTTCAAATTCAAGCCACTTATTTATTTGTGGTAATTCATATAATGGTTGAATAGCAGGTATTCTATACTGCCCCACACCGTCATACATACACATATCCAAATTTTCTAATTGAGGCATTATTTCTTTTTCTTCCTTCCTCTACGTTCTTTGGTTTTCTTTTCAAGCGCATCATAACCTTTTGTTTTCGCTAAAACGGTATCATACTTTCTCACGCTTGCAACTCCCGTAGATTTTGTTTTGCCTACACCACCGCCGTAAATATTTGCTTTTTTCTGCTCTGTTGTTTTCTTTTTATAATAACCTCTACCCACATCAATTACCTCTCCTCTTCCAATGTCTTTCAAGTGCATACCTCACGGCATCAATAGAGTGGTTATCTTTATCAGGATAATCACTTATAAAATTGCCTGCACTATCTGTTTCATACTCATAGTGTGTAAACTCCTTGAAAGTCAATGGGCATTTTCTTTTATCTATATAGATATGATTAAGACCTTGTAACCACTTAATTCCATATCTTACAGAATCTGGTCCTTTTATTGCACCTCTTATATATGCACCATAAGCTTTAAAGTCAGCTATTGATTTTTGTTCTGCACTATCGGCTGTCACTAATTCATTATACTTTATAAGTTTAAGGTCATCATAAAGCTTCTCAAATACAATGACATTCCTTGTATCTGTTGTTGAATACTCTGCATAGATATATAAGTCAAGTTTCCTAGCGTCAAAATGCATCTTAACAAAACGGAATGGGTCTCTTGCAAAACCCCAATCTATGCCATTGAATATATTATCGAAAGTTTTCCACATCGGCACTTGCTGTTCTGCATTAAGCCCATAATCATAAACGGGAACAAGTGCATCCATGTCTAAATCACAGGCATTAGGAAAAACACTACCACCAGTTCCGATAGGTAAGCCCATGTACTCATGTAGATAAGCCCGTTCATTCCGCTCTTTCAAGTCATTCGCTTCTTCTATGAATTGAGGACCGAGCCAATCTTTAGGAACATCAAGATAAGTATTCCTTATAACAAGAGTATGAGTATAAGCTTCTGCTTCTTCTGCATATTCATTAGCCCAATTATCAACAGATATAGGAGGGTTAAAAGTGCGGAAATCCCAAAACTTATCCCCGCCACGCATAGTTGATTGCAAAACTTTACGCAATTCAGCTTCGCCCGAAAACTGGTCTAATTCTTCCCACCATGTAATGCCGATGTACCCTCTAGCTGTCTTAATAGACTTTACTTTATTAGGGTCATCCATGCCCATAAAGAAAATGCGCTGTCCTGTCGGTAAATACACAATGGGGTTAGAATAAGTTTTCGGTATATGAAAGAGATTTTCAAGTCCCATCTCATAAATACCCCAAGTGACCTGCGTATAAATACTATTCTGAACAGTATTGCCGACTTTCCTAAAACAAACGGCATTAACATTAGGGTTCTGTATAAGCAAAAGCGGAATAGCAATACCGCCTACAAAAGAACTCTTTGTCGAGCCACGCCCGCCAGCAAATACATAATGTACATGGTCATGCCGAAACATATCAAGCAGTATATCATCATACATAGGAATTATAGTATCTTTCATCCTTATCGTATGAGTATCGGCTTTGTGCTGAATCCCATTCTCTTTATCATACCACCCAGGTAAATATCGAATAGCTTGTGCCATAAGTTATCATTCCTCCATTACTTAACATTTACTATAACATATAAATTATATTATGTAAACCAAAAACGCAAAAACGGCTGAAATCGGGCATTTCGGGCTTGTTTTTGTGCAATATGCATAATCGCAAAAGTATTTTGCTCGGGAATTTTTTTACTTGATTGTGAAATATGCACAAAATCCCGCTTTAAATATAGAACGTATGTGCGTAAAAAATCACGATTTGACCTCATAAAATGTTCAAAATCAGCTTCATTTCCATGCCGAGTCTCTATTTTCAGCAAAATCCCCTTTAAATATAGCTTTTTTATGCATGGAAAATCGCACTTTGTTTAAGTAGGAGTGCTCTCAATTTATTTTTTGATTCTCTCCACTGCTGCCAGCCATGCCAGCGCTATCGGTTTTTTGCCGAGTGTACGTCCGAGCTTGCATCCGATTTGTGCAATTTGTATTGTAGCATTCCAGTCCGAATTTATGCCAGGAGCCGTACCAGTCCAGCGTTTTCATTTTCATACAGTCCTCAATATTGTATCACATAGTTTTCAATACTACATGATACAATTATATAAACTATGTTTCTTTGTTTTATTCTCTATGTTTATAATGTTTCATGTGAAACATTGTTTTTATATATATTTATGCAATAAAAAAAGAGTATATATTCATACTCTTTTTTCACTCTATTTTTACCGCAATTTTATGCCGTTTCTTTCCGAGATATTTTCATTTAGAAAGTCTATGCTGTTTTCAACTTCTTTGTCTAGTCCGATCAGTTCAGAAACAAAAGATAATACAAAGAAAGTGATTATAAATACTTTTATCATTTTTCAAGTCCTCCGATTTTTTAGAATGCGCTCTCTGTCCGCATACTATACAAACAGAGAGCGTGATATTATTTTAACTTGCTATTCTTTATGCACTAACTTTTTCAAAAAAGCTTGTGATTGCTTCTTTGATTGTATCTTTGTCATAAACAAAATTTTTCCAGCCGTCTTTCCGATCATCCAGCTTTTCGATTGCTTTTGTAGTCATGCAAGACACATAATCATAGCTGACACAAACTCTAATATTTTCATGACGTTTCCAGCACTCTAATACTTTTTCGTTTCCGATCTTGTAAACAAGTCCGTCCCGATACGGCTTGATTGTGATATTCTCAAAAGTCAATGTATTGAGAATTTCAAACGCTGATAAAGCTTTACTCCGTGTCCACGCTGTCTTTCTCATTGTAGCTCTTTTTTCTGATTCTATAAAGCGCTTATTCTGAAAATATTCTCTTGCCGCTTCTTTGTTGTTTTCGTAGTGCTCTTTCAACTCTACCGGCTTGCAAGCCTCGTGATAAGCTCTAACTTCCTCAAGTGTCATCTCTTTCTTTGTTGTGTTCATCATAGCTTTGTACCTTCGCTACTCTTTGTGAGTAGCTCCTTTCTTTATTTGATGTGTTCATTATAGCACTATATTATAGAATATGCAAGACGTAATATTGCACAAAGATAGTAGTATATTATAGAATATGTTTTGTGTATATTGCACAACCAATCCTTGATATAAAATGACATAATTTTGATAAATGCATCCCTGACGCTCCTGGTTCAATTTTGAGACACTTTCTCTCGTTAACGTATAAATTATCAAAAAGAAAAAAATAATTCAACCAGGAGCGTCCTGGAGCGTCAAAATTCTCGGCTCTTTTTTTCTTGACTCCGAGCGTGCTTTGTGATAGCATAAAAGAAAAAAGCGAACACTTGTTTGCCTCACTGGACTACTCCAGTAGTCAAACTGACTACTCCAGTAGTCAAAACAAGCTCCGAGTTTAATCGGATAGACAAGGTAGAGTCCGAGACTACTCCAGTAGACAAAAATAAAGAATAGAAATACACAAAAAGAAAACCAGAAAACTAAAATTGTTTTTCTGGTTTTCATTTTATGCAACGAACTTTAATGATTATGGCTACTCGTCCGATCTTTTTTTATTCATAAAATTTTTTCATAAACCAGTTTATTGCATTTTGCATATCTTCTTTAGATATATCCTCACCTTCATGATTGCTACATATTTCCGATAACTTATCATACACTTCATGTTTCAGTTTTGATGCTCCAGTTTCTTTTTTCGTGGTTTTAGTTTTAACTTGATGAAAAACTTTAACTTCCACACCATTATCAGCTTGAAAACTATCTACTTCCTTAAATTTAAGCATAACTACTTTACCTTTAGTGCTATCAGCACTCCCTTTCTTTATTCTATAAATAGTATATCATATATTATAGAATATATCAACAACTTTTTTCTTGGATAATATATAGAATTATTGAAAATATCTCTATTCTAACATATTATTTTGACAGTCCTGGTTCGATTTTAAGCGACTTTTTATATGATAGTATATATTTATACATCTATTAAATAAAAGTCGCTTAAAATTGAAATTATAAACATATTATTGCCATATACTATTTCTTCCTTAACGATACTTTATACTTGCAACCAGCTTTCTTGTAATATCTCCGCAATTCTTCTGCCTTTTGTTTTAGTGCTGATGGACTACCTTGCTTTGTATCTATAACAATTCCATTTTCATCTTTTACCACTAACTTCATATTATATCACCTCCTTCTACTATTTCTCACCTTTTCTCATAGCTGTCAAATCTACCAGTCTGTATCTCGGTATATTCCAACCTGATGCTTCTTCATTATGCTTATTCACAAACCTTTCCATTTCTTTCTTGTTTGTTCCTGTTTTTACAATAGTTCCAACTTCACTCACAGCACCATACTTTCTCATAGTCCATACCTCCTATTTCCAACTACTACACTTTGCTTCATAGATGGTTTTATTCTCATCTGCTGACACATCATCCCAATAGTTACATATATCTGCACCTGTACTTCCATCATAATCATAATACTTACAATTAGCACAACACGGACATTCTTTTCTCCATCTTTCCAACTGCCTCTGTTCTTCTGCTATCATCTCATAAAACTCTGCCATTGCCATCATAATATTCTACCTCCTTATGCTACATATTCCACATAGTTACCAGCATCATCTTTGATGCACCTGTATTCACCACGGGCGGTTCTAAAAATGTAACGCTGACCACCTTCAAATGCGCTGTATATCCGCACAAGCTGTCCTTCCAAAACTTCACCATGTCTTGTTGTAATTAGTTCTTTCATAATCATACCTCCTACCATTCAATATTCAAGTTATCATTGGCAATTAACCTGTGCTTTAAGATTTCACAAATTTCTGCCTTCTTCATTCTAATTTCGATATACCCGCCAGTGAAGTCTTCTACCCCATAATAATCAATACAACCAAGGGCAAACTGGATTGGATCGAACTCATCATTGTCCATACCGATATATGCCATAACTGCTTTTCTGTCAATCCAACTATCTTCAATGTCTACATGGCAGTCAGCAAACAGATAAAGGTCTTCCTCATCGTCATAGGGCTGGCAGTACAGAACATCAAATTCTGTATCGGAATGTTCGCTGTCAACCAGCCTACCACATTCAAAGAAATTTACATCACCATAATTTACATACATAATTCTATACCTCCTTATTACTTGACCTCATATACTGCAATCACTTCGATCGGTTCATTTCTCGCTTGTACCAGCTTTGCCGCCTCCTGATGATTTTCTGCTTCCACTGTTGTGTAGTAAGCTTCCGGTTCTTCTACATCTGAATACTCCGCATACACAAATTGCACATCATACTTTTTCATATTTTTTCACCTTCAAGCTTTTCGCTTGCCCTTTCTTATTTTCTATACATATTATATAATATATTCTATAATATGTCAACAACTTTTTTCTCGGACATATTGTAAATAAAAACTCCGACTCTATAATGTTACTAGAGCCGGAGAAAAGAAAGGCTTATTTATCTCTACCCTGCCGATCAATCCAAAACCATATAGTAGGATGTTTCAATGTAAATTTTACCACTGCATTAAAAAGATTTAGTGCTTTCACATACTCATTAAATCCACACCCGTATATATGATAATAACGCCTGAATTGAAACTTATTCCGGTGAGGTCGTAACTTGATTGTTACGACTTCTCCAGTATTTGTTATCATCTGCATTATTCTACCTCCTCCTCATGTAATACAATGTAGGAGTTGGATTTAGTTTCAATTCTAGTTGCATCACTCACCTCTCCAGTTTCGGGATTTACATACTCCATCTCCCAAGCTACCGAGAAGGAAAAGCTATTATGCGATACAATTCGGAAGTTTTTTCCATTGTCTTGTCTATACCAATTCAAGCAATCGTCCATTGCATGAACCTTTGCACTTGATACACTTCCATACACTTCATATAAATCTCTGCCCTCACAATAGCTGGCTCTCCTCAACATCTGTTCTGCTTTCTTTGTACCTGCCTTAATAATCTGTGCCATAATCTTTTACCTTTACTTGCTATTGCAAGCCCTTTCTTTGTTATGTATATATTGTATCATATATTCTATAATATGTCAACAACTTTTTTCTTGGTAACTATTTTTGATTCTCTTAACAGGACAGAACACTCCAACTACTTCATCATTTTCCCACATCAACAATGGATACTTCCAGCTTTTAGCTGTCCCGTCACCTGTAAACAGAACATTTTCAGGTACACCTTTGTCTATAATATTACTATTATAAAATTGCTTAAAAAACTTGGCATTGACCACTATCTCATGTCCAGCATCATCTATGAATATTGCCAGTTTAAGACCATTTTCATCTACTACATTTTCCAGTGTATAATCCACCTGCTTTGTATTATCTATAAGACCTAATATTTGTTGTTCGGCTTGAAAATCAGTTTTAATCATTGGACTTGCCGATGCTGATAAAATCTGTGGTACATCTTTTCTCGGTACTCTTATAATATAGTGCATTTCCACTATCATATATACATAGTCTTTGTCTGAAACATAATCAAATACATATTTACTAGGAGCATACTGATAATTGCCTTTATCTATAAAGTTTTCTACTGCTCTGTTTATTTTCTTGATGGCTAATTCCATAATTTTAATCCTCCTTATACTTATAAAGCCAGAGATTTTCAATATCTTCAAAATCCTCATCTACCACATCGGATATTGCTGAACTCAGGTAAAAGCATCTTGCGGTAGCATCAAAGTAATTCCAGTCCCTATCCAAGAATTTCTCGGCTATTGTTTCAGCACTAACACAAAACTCCTGTAATGCTTCTTTAACCTCTTCAGGATTTGCCAGTACCATCTGCTCTGCATCTGACTGGTAAGCATAATATCCATCACTATTGCCAGTAACATCATCATCATTCCACAACTTATTGTCCAGCCACTCTTTAACAAACTGCTTGAAATCGTCTTCGTCTTCAAACTCTTCTTCCTGTAATAATCTTTCTTCAAACTCTTCCTTGTTGTTTTCGATCCACTCTCTTACATCTGCCTTCACATCTTCAAAATATCCCATACCATTTTACCCTTACACCGTGTCGGTGCCCTTTCTTTATTCTATAAATAATATATCATATATTATAGAATATGTCAAAACTTTTTTTCTTGGAAACTGATTAAAATTTTCTACTATATAATAAGAAGAAACGCATTTTTCCAGTTTTTTATAATAAATTTCAATTTCTTCTATTATATAGTAAAAACAGAAATTTAATCGTCCATTCCAGTTTCTACTAAAATATAATTATAAAAATATATGTCCAGCTTTTAGTACAAAAAATTATCTCATAGTGTTATAAATAAAAACTGAATCTCACCAAATTTAGGTAAAAATTTAATTGAGAAGAAAAATGCAACGAACTTTAATGATTTCTGGCTCTCGGCAAACTTTTTTATTTCTATATATTGTAAATATACTCTGTAAGCTTGTATTTTCGATTGTAAGCAATAAAATAGCGTTTAGATATATAAATATATACTAAACGCTATAAAGTGTCTTAAAATCGAAAATACAGCGTCAATTTTCGACTTCCTCTGTTAAATTTTCTTCTGCTTTCAAAATATTCTCATCAGATGGTCTTTCCCAATCTAATTTGATAGTCATATCTATATTTTTATTGGATGCTTGTGCTTTTTCTAATGCATCTATTTGCCTTTTTGCCAATTCTCGGGCGGCGGCTGTTCTCTCTGAAAGAGGTGCGTCTAATCCGAATTGGTCATTTACTTCACCTCGCATTACTTGGGTGAAGTATTGCATAATCTCATTTGCATCTGCTACACCTTTTGATGCTACTAATCCAAGTCTGTAAGATATTTCTTCTTGGATATAGGGTTTCATCATTCTTGCAATAGCTGACTTTGTATCTTTTGCTGTCCCACCGCATACTGCATAAGCCTTATATTTATCTCCACCATTGTTTATGTATTCATTGATGAACATTTCTTCTTTCATTGATAAAGCAATACCTGTGTGAGTAGAATGTGTCCATCCTGGACTATCTTTCTTTAACGGCTTCTTATAATGTCTTGGTTTCTTGCCTAATTCAAATTTACTAGGGTCTTTTAATTTTGTAGGTGCTTGTACACTTTCAGATGTTTTCTTTTTTACCTCTGTTCCATTCATTCTTCATCCTCCTCAACTGTTATTGGTAAATACTTCATGCATCGTGTTTCTCTTATCTCATTCCAGTATTCATTGTCTGTTGGCAATTTTTTACCTTCTAATGCAAACAGATAATCCCGTAAAAAGAATACTATCTGTAAATGTGATGGACTTGAAAATAATTCTTTACTTTCATATTTACCTGATTGCGGATTATAAATACTATCCTTGATATGATAGATTGCAATAGGTCTTTGTTGTGCTTCGGAATAAAATTCTGTGGAATTAAACAATAGCTTATGACCTTTAGCATTGATTGCTTGTCGCAATTTATAAATCATTTTGGTTTGATTAAATGCCATGTTCTTCACTTCCTTATCATTGTAAAAAATACTGCCGTATGTAGCGAAAGGTCAAAGGTGAAAACTACATACGACAGTATTTCTAGGAGGTACATGATGTAACAACATCTGTACGAATAGCAGGAGTGGGATTTGAACCCACGACCTCTAGGCTATGACCCTAGCGAGATACCGAACTTCTCCATCCTGCGTTGTTAGTAGTGTTTTTGTCAATGAGAACTCTACCATAAACTCATACCGTTTATTTTCTTCTGCGCCTAACGGCTCTGCGTTTCCTCGTTACTCTTTGGTACGCTCTCGCCATAATCATCACCTACTATCTGTTTAATATCACTATCTTCAACATCTTCCACGCCTTGTTCAATGGTTGTTTCATCTATCGGTAATGTTATGTACCATATAAATACTCCGATAGTACCAAACCATAATCCTAACACTACTAGAAATGCTATGAACCATCTTTTAGAGGTTGCCTTAATCTCTTTGAGTAATTCAGTTGCTAAAGCTTCATTATCCATTTACCTCACCTCTTCACATATTATACTATATTCAATTTTCAATGTCAATGAACTTTAATGACTACCAAACAAGTCTTTAAGAATAAGCTGTCTTATGTAATCAGTTTTATTTGGGACACTATTTAATTTGTCAATTATTGGTTTATCTTTTTCATAATCTACATAAAATGATATGGCTTTTTTCTTTTTTGCTCTCCAGTTATTCATATAATCAATATGCTTTTTACTTCCTCTATATGGCAAAATTACGCCTCCTTTATAATTCTACTATTAAGTCTGTGAGATACTTTGATAGCATCCGCACATTCTCTTTTGCTTCTAAACTTCATAGCTCTATCTTTATGAGCTGTAAAATCAGGTACTCCGCGCTTCATTCCAGCATAATAATGTGAACCAACTCCTGTGTCAAACTGCACTATATAATTTCTCATAATTATACCTCCTTTTCACTAAAATTATCATGCATAATCTTTGAAGTTTCAAGTAATGTGGTCAAACACTCAACTGTATCAAAAGCAGGAACTACTCTTTCTACATAATCTAACGCTGTTCCTAGTATAGCTAACATACCAGGAATAGAATGATTATTCAATGCGTTAATAACTGCTATAACATCATCTAAAGATGATTCAGTTTCCTCAAACATCTTCTCTAACTGTTCCATTACTGTCATGTACTAATCCTCCTTTATATCTTCTGAATAAATCTCAATTTCGATTTTGTCAAATGCCTTAATAAGCATATCTACCAGCTTCTTTGTGTAGGACTCTCCGTAAATTGTCTTATTGATTCTGATTTTCTGTAACCTATGCTTATCATAGTCATAGCTATTATTACCATAAGTTTCTTTGTAATTCTTATCAATGCCCAGCATACGCTTTGCATGAGTCTCATCTGCAAAAAAGCTGTGCATATTATACATTTCCTTACCATCTTCCTCATACTCATACAGAAAAATGAGAAATGCGTTACCTCTGTAAAGTTGATAAGTATAAACCTTATCGTAATTAAAAATTTCTGCTGTACCGACTTTCTCTTTCCACTGCCATTGAATTGCCATTTTGTTCACCTTTTTAACCTTTCCTTAAAATGTATTTTGTAACTTTTGTTACTATAAACATTATACTAAATGTTTATATATTTGTCAATAGGTATTGGAAATAATTTTTTAAATTTTTTTCGTTCACATTGTACTCTTTTCCAGCACACTACACCATAACCTATCTTTTTAGCTTTCTCATTTTTTAATTTTCTACCACATCTTAAACAATGTGAATATTCTTTTTCTTCTGTCATTATTTCACCTCCGTTAATAAGTCCATTGCGTCAAACTTTTTGATTGCGTAAATTGTTGTTGGACTTTCAATATAAGGCGAACATACAATATTTGCTCCCTCCGGTAATACTTCCATTAGCTTTGCCTTGCACTCTATTGAGCCGACAATAAAATCATACTTTGTAATAATTTCTGCGAGTGTTCTTTCCTTGTACTCTGCATATTGACGTATAACTTCATTTACAACATTGTTTATAACTTCCATTTCTTATTCCTTATTCCTCACTTTCTGCCTTGTATGGTTCGCAAAAATGCCTATCAAACCAATTAACATATGGATGACAACCACAAGTTGCACACTTTTTCGAGTGACAAACATTGTTCGTTGGAGAATAGTAATCACATTCTTTACAAGGATTTCGCTTAAACCATTGAATCAATTTATTTAACATATTTATCCCTCGCTTTCTCTCCACACTTCCCCTAATTCAGCACCGCAATAACAAGGTCTATGGTCTCTAATACTCACAGTTAGTCTGCATTTCACATCACGAATAATATCCTTTTCAAAGGTTGTATCGGAATCCAGTTCTCCTCTTATCCTTTCTTCCATTAACAAATCTGCTAACACATCTGATGTAAGAGGTGTCCCATTCTTAATTGCGTTGTAAGTTCGGTCATCTAAAATACCACAATATTCTCCATTTTGAATCGCCACCCAGATACTTTCGGGCATCTTAATCACTAACTCTATATCTGCCATATTTATACCTCACTTTCTGCTTTGTATGGTTCTAGTGCGACAACTTTTTCTTTCTCCTAATCAATTCTTACTATATCAACACAAATCTTGCCGTTAACGATTGTTTTGGTGTAAATATATTTCCTTCCCGTATAAGGACAATGGATTATGACAAATCTATTTTCCATCTGCTTCTCCTTTCATCTGCTCCAATACTTCTGTAATCTGTGGAAAGTGTCTGCCTGTCTTTGTTTTATACCCTGACGCTTTAACAAGTTGAGGCATTTTATGGTTTCTCATCAAAAGTGATAACCAAACCTCACCTTTATAGGTGTCTATGCCTACTACAACACCTTTTGCTCCGAAGTCACCAATTACTTCATCACCAAGGTTTAACCCGAGTTTTATTTCTTCATCAGTCCGCCTAAATTCATACTGTGGCTCTTTACCATCAATAAGGCTTTTTACATATCTCATACCATTACGCATACCCATACTATAATCATCTTGTGAATCTGTTGCTTTGATGGCAAAGTCGATAGCATCTATCATTTTTTCGTCTCTTGTTTGCTCTTGTTTTTTCTCACAAGTATGATCTACAATCAAATTGCCAAGACCATCCTTTTTTAGAATTTCTTTTACTTCATCAAAATCAAAATCCAAACAACTATCATCTGGCATTCTTCCTCTTGGAAGTGACATACCGTTTCTATCTGTCTTGTATGGCTTTGGTATCTGTTGTGAAGTTGCAGAGTTTAATTCATTAACTACATCTATGATTTCATTAACTTTGCTGACTATGTCTTCATCTGTATAGCCATATTCATCTTCAACATAGTATGTCTTACTTAATTTTTTTAATTCTACATTTGTCATTCCGGCACCTCACCTTCTGTCTTGTACTTGTCGATAGCTTTACACACCATTTCTATAATCTCATCTGTATGGTCATAATAATCTCCAAAATCAAAGTCCATAGACTCAATCTCGGTTTTTATCTTGGCAAACAACTCCTTGTCATGACCTCTCAATTTGTCTGTTAACTCTTTATATTCCTCGTCACTTATTTGCCGCTTATATCTCAATTTTGACAGTTTTGATCTTAAGCTATTCGACATATTATCTATCCCTCACTTTCTGCCTTGCGTATAGTCATCCACCTATTAAGATCTGTTCGACATTCAATGCATATATCCCATTTCTTCCCATAACTCAAAATGCAAAAGTTCATATTCTCAATAGTAGTATCTACAAATTTCGGGGTTGGCATTTCCTTCCCACAAATATCGCATACTGTTTTTGTCATTCAATACACCTCCCTTAACAATATACTATATATTGTAATTACATTATACTAAAACATTATATGAAAGTCAATACTAAATTGTCACCTCCCCAAAATATCCAATTAAATTTATCCGTCTACACCTCGGACATTCAAGATTCATACCATGAACTGTTCTTATACCATTAGCAATTATATAATCTCTTGTTGCTAAATAATGACATTGTTTTGTTGGGCATCTATACATTCCTTTGTGATACTTCCATTTGTCTAACATAGTTCTTCAACCTCTCTGCGTGCATACCTTTGAGTAACTCCAATGTTTCTATCTTACATTTACAAGACTTGCATTGATACTTTCTCTTTCTATATGTCTTACCTGTCTTATCTGTATCAAGAACACGACTATCAATAATCCGCATTTCTCCACCACAATCATTACATCTTAATAAAGGCTTACCTTTCATTTACCTTGTCCTCCTCTAACTTTTTAGCTTGCTTCTGAATTTCAGATACAAACTGGCAAAAGTCTCTTATGTCTGCCCGCTCATTTTGGAAATTGTGAATGTACTCCATTTCAATCAATCGGCTTACAATATCTTCACACTTACCCAATCTTTGGATATGACTACCTTGGTACACATCAGGCTTCAAAACATAACAACCTCTCACTTCATCAAATTTAGTAAATCTTTCAAACACTTATATCACCTCACATAATATATATGGCATAGCAAATTCTTCTGCCATTTGACCTGTTACTATACCTCTTTGACATTCAAAGCATAAATTCATAATATTTATCAACTCTCTATTGGTATATACTGCTTTATGCTTCTGTGCATTTTTTATCTGCCAACCATTTAATCCTGTGGCTTTGCTTATATCACTACTTTCACACGATTGAACTTGCAATACTGCCTTTGCATTATCATACAATACTTTCAGCATGACCATTGTTGCTTCGCCTACTTCTATGCATTGTCTGTGTAAATCAAAACAACTTATATCATCATCCAGTATAGCATCTACAAAATCAAATATCGCATCTTTTGGTGGTTTATATATAGTACCATCTTTTAGCAAGTAATTGAATATACTGTCATAGTCCACATATTCATCTTGCCCATTCAAGAAGTTTCGCATCTTATCAATTTCAAGCAAACATCTACCATAATCATGTTCACATACTTCCATCAGCTTTTCGCAATTCTTGTTACTCAAAGGTATTTCTTTCTGTATGTACTTCATCAGAATTTCGCTTTTAAGCTGTTCAAATTCAACTATACTATCTTTGTATGTCTTATAGAATTTAGTGCGCTTATCGAGCGTTGTACACAGTAATATGAACACATTATCATTAAGTATCTGCTCTATATTTGATTGTAGCTTTTCATTCTGCATAAACTCTTTATCATCTCTTGCCACATACATATAAGATGTATTGAGAAATGATTTATTCCGCAAAGTGGCATACACATCAGTAATACTGTCAATCCTTTTAACTGACTTATCACAGGCTTTTGACATTTGGTCTATATAGATTTTTTGTACTGCCCATTCTTCACCTGCGAATATGTAGAATGGCTTTATCTGTTTAGCCTTTATATTAGCTTTGACTTCAACTACTGTCACATCCATAACCTCCTGATTGCTAAAATCCAATGGTCGAACAGCATACGCTTATTCACGGACTTTAACCTTAAATCTTTGATATAGTTACTTGTCAACAGTTCACCATCTGTATAGCGTTGCACTTCATCTTTGTCCTCTGTATGTGTTGCTTCATATTCACATACTGTGCAAAATGCTTTCCAAAACAACTTTATATCATAGCCTTCATCATCTTCCTTAAATGCTATTTTGTCTGCTATCTTAAAACAGTTTGCACCACTCACAGTTGCTATGTTCTGCACTACCTTTTCTACATACTTATAAAACTCACATACTCCACCTTTCATCTGCATAAGTGTGTTTATTTCGCCTGGAGTTGAACCTAACAACAATAATGTATGCATAACATTTGTGGTTGCTTCTACCGCATAATTTGTTTTTATATACTCAACCAACTCATCTTTGGTATAATTCTCCATACTATATATAGTTGCTCTGCTTCGGATAGTTTCAAGAGTATTATTTTCATCTTCCAAAGTCATAATGAAATATGCTTTGTTAGGTGGTTCTTCTGTTACTTTTAAAAGTGCGTTCTTGGCATTAACAGACATTTCATCTGCATCCGATATTATGTAAACCGCTGGCACTCTTGTCTTATATGCTTCTTGAATAAGCCATCTAATGCTTTCAATCCGCACATCTGCTATCTTATAAACCATACAACCAAGCATACTTCTTATTTGTTCAGCTAATGTTTTCTTACCACTTCCCTTTGCACCTGTTAATATAATGAAACGAGGAAATGTACCATCAGTAATCTGCTTTTGCAACTGTGCTATCAAAGTTGTCTGACCTATCATTCATCTACCACCATCCCTCTATACAAAGTACATTCAATATCAAGTTTTGGTGTTGCACTATACTTAATATCATCGGCTAGCTTTAATAATCTCCGCATCCATACAGATACTACATTGAAGCTATATTCGTCCATATCTTTTAAATACTGTTCATAATCTGGAAGTTTCGGTATAGAAACTAACTCCCAACCACAACCAATATTTAGTTTACATAAATCGAGAAGAAAATGGCAATAACTGTGAATAAACTGCTTTAAATCCTTGCCTTCATTATATAAATTCTCAATGATAGTTATAGCATTTTTAGTATCAGTTTCAACCAATGTATCTGTCAGCTTAAACATTGTTTCATAGTCAGTTACACCTAATGCTTTGACTACATTTTCAAGTGTCAACTCTTGCGAGTATGCTAAACACTTATCAAGCAAACTTAACGAATCTCGTAATCCGCCGTCAGCCATTTTTGCAATATACTCAACGGCATCTAAATCATAAGTTTTCATTTTGTTGTTCTCTCCTCTCTGCATTTCGTTGTTTTAATGTATCACTTATCTTTGCTCGCCATTCAGGTGTAATTTCTCGACCCTTTAACTTCTTACTTATTTTGTCTCTCTGTTCTTGTGAAATCGTTTTACCTTTATTATAGGCACTTATCTTTGCTTTAGTTTCATCAGACCTTGGACCGCATTTCTTACCATAATTCCAAGGATGTTTACCCTTCTTTGCATCACTAATCTTTCTACCAACTTCTGGCGGTACATATTTGCCTATTTGACTATTTCTAATTTTCTCTTTAGTTTCTTCAGAAACAATTCGTCCTTTAGCACCTTGTATGCGTCGATTTCTTATTTCTGGGTCTTTCCACTGATTTGTAACTGCCTCTGAAATCTTCTGTTTTGTTTCATCAGATTGATGACTATCTAATCTACCCTCTCCACCAGCACAAATATTATAGCCATATTCAAAATTATTAGCATTAAATTTACGAATAAGTTCTATTTCAATTCTGCAAGCATCTTCTTTACACAGGTCAGAATATAAAATTTCGTGCTGAAAATTATTCCACCCATACTTTTGAATTGCTCTCCAAAAATGAAGATTTCCTTTATAACCTTCTCCATTTTCTCCCCATCGTTCAATAACATTTCGTCTTGTTATACCAATATAAATCTTACCATCAGGAGATATATGTTTATAAACAACATATTTATTCATTTTTAGTATAACCCTCCAACCTCAAAACAGTTTTCAATCTATCAACAATACCTTGCTGGCTAATTCTCTGAAAGTCATATCTCTGCACTCTGCTCAGAATTGTTTTTGGAATCTTTTCTGGATTAGTTGTGCAAAAGATAAATACTGACTTTGCAGGCGGTTCTTCAATCAGTTTGAGAAATGCTTGCCAACCTGCACTACTAATTGCATGACACTCATCTATAATGAATACCTTGTATTCGCTATTCAAACTCTTTGTCTGTGCTTGCTGGATAATGTTTCTAACATCATCTACACCATTATTGCTGGCGGCATCAAGTTCAATCGGGTTACCCTGCCCTTTATTCAACTCATTAGCCAATATTCTTGCACAAGTTGTCTTACCGCACCCAGCACTACCGACAAACAGATATGCGTTCTTATGTTCTCCTGTTTCAAGTTGATTCTGCAATATAACTTTTACAGAACCTTGCTCTGTTACATCGTCCCATGTTTTAGGACGATACTTGGTTGCTAATGCTTCACTCATCTTTCTCTTGCTCCTTTTCCTTTAACTCTTTCATAGCAATCTTTGTTTCAAGCCCTCTCAAATATGAAAGTCGCTTCTTATACCTTTCGGGAAAACAAAGTCTAATCAAAGCATCTAAAAATATTGGGTCTACCACTAATGCTTGCTTATTATCTGAAATGGTACTTTCATCAAACATACGGTCTACAAACATATTAAACCTTGTGTTTTCTGACTTCATCTGGTTATAACCAGCTATTGACATTGTTACTCCAGTATCATTGTTTGCCATTACTTCACCTCCGCATAATCATACAATGAATAGAATACTACATTGTCCCAAACAATTTGATGCTCATATCCCCACTCTCTTTCAGGATCAAATTCATATACTGTAACTGGTAAGTCAAGAATCTTTGCTATTGTATCTACACCATTGATATGTATTCCTGTATCAAGAATATCCTTCCTGCCCTGATAGCCATTATAGTTACTGATAAGCTGTATATCATCAACACAGCTTGTATGCCTGTTATGCGCCTTATATAAATCTACTTGATAGTCGAGCCACTTCTTTACCATTTCTCTCTTTACTTCAATATTCATTTCGCATCCTCCTCCCATGCTAATACATACTTTACGTAGTTTACATAATTCCCGTATCTGTTCTTTGTCGTGCAACTGATTGTCTTTATAGGCATTGTTGCTCTCAACTTATAAATGATGGCGGCAAGTCTTGTAATGCCATATTGTTTAAAAGCATCTAAACTTGTAATGCTACCATTATTTAACAGATGTTCTTTGACCTTTGATAACTGTGTTTCTTTCATACCGCGCCCTCCTCATATTCTACCAAATCTTTGAATAACTTTTCGTCAATCAGATAATGTTGCTCTCCGTCACCAAAATCTATTGCTAGTGCTGAAAAAGGTTTGCCCATAGCAAATGCTTCTTCTCTGTTCTTATAAATCCACTCTCTTTGAATAGTGAATGACTTTTGTTCTTTGGTAACTGTCTTTGCTTCGATTAAGAAATATTGTGTGTTCACATCTCCTTTCTGAAATTTTGTTGCTCCACTATTCGGTGTTTTCTTTCCGCCTACTTGCTTTGCTATTTTCTTCTCCTGCTGATTGCTATACCAGCGTGTCGGCTTCACTTACTCACCTCCTTTAATAATACTATATATTGTAATTATATTATACTAAAACATTATTGCGTAGTCAACATTAAAATAGCTTTTTCTTAACAGTTTTCTTTGGTTTAGCTTCTACTTTATGCTCTTTTACTTCTTCATGAATACCGCCTTTTAATAGTAGCCATTTTGCTCTTTGAACTACCCACGGTTGTTTGATTGGAAGAAATGCTCCTGTACTAGCATCCCAATCTTTGAAATCTTCATACAGAATAACACGACTTGAAATGTCAGGATATTTGTTCTGTAAATCTCTCAATTCTCTTGCCCATTCATCCCACTTTTTATCACTTATTAAATTTTGGTTTAACTCATAATAAATACACGAATGGACAAGTAATTGAAATCTTCTTTGCTGTATTGTTTCGGCAATCTTTAAGAAATCACCTTCAAATTCATCGTATGTGTTCAACTTTTCACCTTCTTAAACAACATATTAAATCTGGTCTGTGTAAAATTGATTCTAACACAATTCCACGATACA
>Ga0247611_10002837_pt1 | contig 26879 bp, 24 predicted proteins | sample 177DNAGHGhighgp2_FD_192422 | JGI IMG/M metagenome (GOLD analysis project Ga0247611, IMG submission 192422) | Sheep rumen microbial communities from Palmerston North, Manawatu-Wanganui, New Zealand - 1770 DNA GHGhigh gp2 | ecosystem: Host-associated > Mammals > Digestive system > Stomach > Rumen... | reverse complement strand
TTTCAATATCAACAGGCCAAATATACTTATCTTCTTTAAAAAAAGCATTATCATACCTTCCTTTAATAAATATATTTCCATCTTTATCCACATACCCAGCATCTTCTAATCTTATTCCTATTCTACTATCTGGCAACCTAATCATCACATTTTCAGTATTTATTTTGTCACCTATATATCTTAACATTGGATAATCTACAACCATACAAACATCACCAATAGTATCTACAGGTACTTCATCTAAAGTATTGTGTTTTAATATAACAATATTATTTCCAGGTAATGGTATACCTACACTTCCATATTTGGCTATATCATTTTTTTGAGTACAAAATGGAGCACCTATTTCAGAACAGCCATATCCATTATTCAAAGGAACCATACATCCACATTTTCTTAGATTTTCAACTACAATTCTCTCTCCTTCGGCATTAAAGCCATCTCCTCCACATCCCAAAGTTTGCATTCTTGAAAGATTTAATTTATCAAATTTTTTGTCATGTATTAGTTCAACAAAAGAAGCAGGTGTTAAAGTCATATGTTTGGCATCACTTTTTGAAAAATATGAATATATTTTTTTAGCATCAAAAGATGGAATTAACTCATCTGTCATTCCCATGGAAAGAGGTAAATGAATACCTACAAAAGCACCAAAAGCCAAAAAAATCGGAATAATATTTAAATACGTATCTCCTTTTTCATAAGACATACCATTGTGCATATACTGAAAAACGCGATGATTACCTGTTGAATCACATAATGCAACTGCTTTTGGCTTACCAGTACTACCACTTGTATACTCGATAAATGTAACTTTATTTTTTTCATAATCGGCAACATCAATTTTTTCAACATTCTTGCCAAATCTAATAAATTCATTAAAATTATAAAAATTTTTCTTTTTGCTTAATGACTCAACATATAACTTGGGATTATAAGCAAATCTTACTACATCAGGTAAAGATTGAAGTGGAGATAATGCAACTACCTTTTCAACTGAAGTATTTGTTATAAATTGATTAATTCTTTCAACTTGACCATCATAAACAAAAAGTAATTTTACTGGAGCTATTTCTTCATCGTGAATATTTAAACAATATTCAATATCCTCACTTTTTTTTCTTATATCTATTAAATTAGCTATCGCTCCTATTTTATTTAAAGCATATAACAAATACACCGTTTCTGGTGTTGTTGGAGCACATATTCCTACTACATCTCCATTCTTTATTCCAATTCCAATTAAAGCCCTCGCACATTCATCTATTTTTTCAAATAACTCGCGATATGTTATCTTCAAATTAAAATACTTTAACGCAATGCCATTTAAATTGTATTTATTGTTTTCATACAAAAAATTATAGAAAGTTTGTCCATCATAATCAGCGCTAATCTCTTGTTCTGAATAATACTTTAACCAAGACTTATCAATACTTGGATATCCAACTGGTGGTCCCTGTAAAGTACCATTAGCTAAATCTCTTAAATAAAAGTCTCTTAGTTTTTGTTCTTCTTCTGATAATTTTGATATTTTCTCTCTTAATTTCAATAATTCTTCTTTAGTCATAAAACCCTCCCTCTTCCTTCGTTATATATAATAACATATATAATATTTTTTTTCTATTTTTTTTACACTATTTATTGAATTATTTCTTTAAGTATGATATATTAGAATTGTCAAAGAAAGATAATTAGAAAATTTCAATAAGTTAACATTGATTATTTTCTAATTTTTTTATAAAAAAATTCTTAGATTTTCTAAGAATTTTCTTTTATTTCTTTTAATTTATCTTCAATACGTTTTGCATATTCTAAAGATTCATCATATTCAAAAGTTAATTCTGGTGTATGACGAATATCTACCCGATTAGATAATTCATGTCTTAAAAAACCAGCACTATCTTCTAATTCTTTTAAAACTGTCTTTCTATCTTCATCAAAACAAGTAAAATATACTTTAGCATAACTTAAATCATTAGTTATTTTAACAGCATTAACAACAACATTTTTTAATATTGGATTTTTAATCTCTGTTCCAAAGATAATATTTAATTGTTCCATGAAAGCATTGTTATAACGTTCCAGTTTAACAGATTCCATTATTTTTTCACCTCAATACTCTCATAGGTTTCAATAATGTCTCCCTCTTTAATATCTTGGTAATTCTCTATTGTTATTCCACAATCATAACCATTTTTAACTTCTTTTACAGCATCTTTTTCTCTTTGAAGAGATGCTATTTTACCATCATAAACAACTACTCCATCACGAATGAGTCTTGCACTACTTTGATTTTTAATAGAACCTTTTGTAACATGAGAACCCGCAATATTACCAATTTTAGAGAATTTAAATATTTGTCTAACTTCAGCTTCTCCTGTAACAACTTCTTCAAATTCTGGATCAAGCATACCTTTAATAGCATCTTCCATATCCTCAACAACTTTATAGATAATATTATAAAGTCTTATTTCAACATTCTTTTCTTTTGCAAAATCAAGAATTTTACTATTTGGTCTTACATTAAATCCAATAATTAAAGCATGTGATGCACTAGCTAAAATAATATCACTTTCTGTTATTGCTCCAACTCCTGAACGAATAACATGAACCCAAACTCCATCAATATTTATTTTTGATAAACTTTGTTTAACTGCTTCTTCAGACCCTTTAACATCTGTTTTTAAAACAACATTTATTTCTTTTTCACCAGCTTCAACTATACTAAATAAATCATCTAAACTCATTCCAGCTTTATTAGTATCTGCTTCTCTATTTCTAGTTTGTCTTTCTAAAGAAATAGTTCTTGCTTCTTTTTCTGTTTCAAAAGCCATAAATTTATCTCCAGCAAGAGGCAACTCAGTTATACCAGTAATTTCAACTGGAGTAGATGGTAAAGCACTTGTTATATTATTTCCTTTATCATCTTTTAAAGTACGTATTTTACCATAATTAGTACCAATAACAACTGGATCTCCTAATCGAAGAGTTCCACTTTGAACAAGTAAAGTTGCGATGCTACCAACTTTTTGATCATTCCTAGCTTCAATTACAGTACCTGTTGCATAGCGATTTGGATTTGCCTTTAAATTAGCCATTTCAGCTACTAGTAATAACGTTTCAAGAAGTTCCTTAACTCCATCACCCTTTTTAGCGGAAATATTACATGTAATTATATCTCCTCCAAATTTTTCTGGCACTAAGCCATATTCAGTTAATTCAGTTAAAACACGATCTATATTAGCATCAGGTAAATCTATTTTATTAACAGCAACAACTATTGGAACATTAGCAGCTTTAGCATGATCAATAGCTTCTTTAGTTTGAGGCATTACACCATCATTAGCTGCAACAATTATTACAACTATATCTGTAACACTAGCTCCTCTACTTCTCATTTCAGTAAAAGCTTCATGTCCTGGAGTATCAATAAAAGTAACTTTTTGCCCATTTACATCAACTTGATATGCACCAATTGCTTGAGTTATTCCTCCAGCTTCTCCACTTACTACATTAGATTTTCTAATAGTATCAAGTAAAGTCGTTTTACCATGATCAACATGTCCCATTATAGTTATTACTGGAGGTCTAGGTAATAAATCTTCTTCACTATCAACTATTTCATATTTTTCAAAATTAGATTTATCAACATTTTCCTCTTTTTTTAATTTCTTTTTATAATCAAGTAAAACTAATTCTACAACATCAAATCCTAAATTTTGATTTAAATTAGCCATAATACCCAAATTAAATAATTTTTTAACTATATCAGTTGGTGAAACCTTTAATATAGATGCAAGACTAGCTGGAGTCATATTTTCATGATATACAATTACATCATCATCTTCTTTATTATCCATTAATTTATCACGATGTTTATATATTTCTTTTCTCCCTTTTTGAAATTTAATCTTAGCATCGTTACTAATCTTATTTTCACTTTTACTTTTTAACTTTTCTTTCTTTGATGAAACATTATCAAGATCCATATCCATTTCACTAACTAAATTATCTACTTTACTTTCTAATTCTTCATCAATTTCATAATCTGGATTTTCATTTTCTTTTAAAGAATCTAACTCATTATCTAACATTATTATTTCTTCATCAGTTAAAATATCTTCTTCATTACTTTTCTTAATATTTAAACTTTCACATAACTTAACAATATCAGATACTTCCTTATTTACATCTAAGGCATACTCTAAAATACTCATATATTTCCACCTCTTTCTAATTATTTTCAATAATCTTTTTTATTTCTTCATATATATTATCAGGAACTTCTGTTTCTAAATGTTTATCAAGAGCTTTTGTTTTTTTTGCAAGAGTTAAAACTTCTATATCCTTTTTAATATATGCTCCTCTTCCATTTTTCTTTCCAGTTAAATCTACTTCAACAGTACCTTCTGGAGTTCTAATAACTCTTAATAACTCTGATTTTGGATATTTTTCTCTAGTTACAACACAAGTTCTCTCTGGTATCTTTCTAACTTTCATACTATTCAACTTTAATTCCTATCTCTTTAGCTTCTTCAATAGTTTTAATATCAAGTTTATATTTTGTTAAACGACTAGCAAGTTTAGCATTAATTCCACGCTTTCCTATAGCTAGTGAAAAATTGTCTTTATCAGCAACAACTATTGCCTCATTTTTCTTTGGATCAGTAACTATTACAGTTAAATTTTTAGCTGGTGATAAAGCATTTTCTATAAATACCTCTGGAGTCTTATCATATTTAATTAAGTCAATTTTTTCACCTTTTAATTCCTTAATTATATTTGCGATTCTTGAACCTTTTTCTCCAATACATGAACCAATTGGATCGACTCTTTCTATTTCACTATAAACTGCTACTTTACTTCTTACACCAGCTTCCCTTGCAACTGCATACATTAAAATGCTTCCATCAGTAAATTCTGGTATTTCAAGTTCAAATAAACGTTTAACAAATCCATAATGAGTACGGCTTAATTTTATTACTAAATTACGTCCAGAATTATCAATTTTTGTTACATAAACTTTAATTGTTGAACCCATTTCAATTTTTTCTCCAGGTATTATTTCTTTTTTAGGTAAGATTCCATTACTTCTACCTAAATCTATAAAATAATTATCTGTATCTTCAAGAGCAACTGTACCTAGCAATAATTCTCCTTCTTTTCCTTCAAATTCATTTAAAATACTACTTCTTTCTGCCTCTCTAATTTTTTGAATAACTACTTGTTTAGCAGTTGAAGTTGCAACTCTTGAAAATTCTTCTTTGGGTTCTATTTCTGTATCTATCGTATCGCCAACTTCTAAAGTTTTATTATTTTTTTTGGCATCACTAACTCTTATTTCTATTTCTGGATTAATATCTCTTTCTACAATATTTCCTTCTTCATCTTCTACCGTAACTATATCTGGAACTACTGTTATATATGAATAAACTTTTATTTCTCCAGTATCACGATTAATTACAACTTTACTATTACTTTTTCCATAATTTTTTTTAAATGCTGTTGTTAAAGCTGTTTCCATTGCTTCAAAAACAATATTAGCATCAATTCCCTTTTCTTTAACTATATTATTTACAGCAGTTAAAAATTCTTTTGCTTTATCTACTGGTTCCTCTTTAATTTTTTTCATCTTCTACACTCCCTTTACTTTTGCCATATACTTCAAGAATATATGCTTCATCTATTAAATCAGCTTCGTCTATAATTGGATTAATTATTTTAGTAGCTTCTACTATACTATTTAAATCCAGTACTTTATTAGAATCCAAACATATTCTTAAAAATAAGTTATTTCCTTCTTTTTCGAGAACTGAACTATCCACAAACATATTTAATTCTTTTAATTTTGGATTTAAAAGTTCCTTAATTTTATCCTCCATACTCCCTCCAATTAAATTAAAGAGCAGGATTTCTCCCACTCATCTAGTTGTATTATACCACATAATTCTTATATTTCAAGTATATTCTTTAAAATTCAAAGAAAAAAGATCAAAATTGATCTTATTCTACTTTTGTACCACAATTTGCACAGAATTTGCCTGTTACTTTTTCTCCACAATTTGTGCAATGTTTATCCTCATTTAATTTAGTTCCACATTTAGAACAGAATTTTCCACTTTCCATACTTCCACATTCTGGACACTTAGTTCCTTCAGTAGTTTCTTTCTTTGTTTCTTTAGCATTCTTTTCTTTTACATACTCAAGTGGTGCACTTACCATTCCACCAGCTCCAGCATTCATCATACCAAGACCCATAAATCCAGTTGCTGCTCCATTAGCATTACTTGCTGCATTTTCCATAGCTGTTGCTGTTGCATCAACCATACGTCCAGCAGCATATTCTTCTTTTCCATACATAGAAGCATTATCGAATTTTTGAATTCTTTCTCTAGATTCATCATCTGGTGTTATTTTTTCAATTGCAACATTAACTACTTCCATTCCACGAAGAGTTTTCCATTTTTGATCAAGTGCTTCATTCATATGTTCTGCAATTAATAATTGTTTACTTGGAAGACTTGAAAATACTACACCCTCATGAGCACATTCTTGAAGCGCAACATCTAGTGCTGAAACAAATTCAGCATTAGCTTGCTCCATTAATTCTTCTTTAGTATACTTATCTGCTACTGTTCCAGCAATTTTTGAAACAAAAGCAAACGGATCAGAAATCTTAAATGAATATACTCCAAAATAACGAATATAAATATTTTTATATTCTGGATCTGGATAAGCCATTGGAGTTGCAGAACCAAATTTATTATCAATTATTTCTTTAGCATTTATATAGAAAATTGCTTGTTCTTTACTTGGTGCTCCATTGAACTTAAATCTTTCCCACATTTCTTTAAACATTTCACCGAATTGACCAGCAAATAAAGATGGTGAAGTTGAAGAATCAAAACTATAAATTCCTTCTTCAGCAGTTGCATCTAATATTTTTCCTGAATCAAAAATTAAGGCAACTTGTCCAGGTGAAACTTGAATACGGCTTTTATTTGAAATTACACCGTTTTTAGTTGTCTTTTTAACAACTAAAGTATCATTATCTAAGCTATCACATGTAATATACTCTTCCCATTGATCATGGAGTGTACTTGCTACAGATGTAACAGCTGCTTTAATTAATCCCATTTAATCACTCTCCTAATAACATTATAACAAATTTTACAAAATATTCAATCTTTTTTATCTAACATAATAAAAAACTAATAATCCAATTAATAATACTAACACCAAAAATGTTGGCAAATATTCCTTTTTCACTTAATCACCTCATTTATTATATAAGACGTTATATATAATCCAAATATAGCTGGTATAAAAGAATTAGATGCAATAGTCTTACCATTTTTATCCACACTTTCTGTGGAAAAAACAACTGGTATATTTAATGCATCAATATTATTTCTCAATAAATATCTCATCTTTTTAGCTATTTTATCATAATTTGTCTTCTTTAATTTATCTATCTTTATTTTAGTAGGGTCATATTTAAACCCAGCTCCCATCGAAGATATAATTTTAATCTTTCTTTTTAAACATTCTTCAACAATAATAACCTTACTATTAATAGTATCACAACAATCTATAACGTAATCATAATCTTTATTAAAAATAATATCTTTAGATTTATAATCATAAAATAAATCAAATGTCTCCACTAAACACTTTGGATTAATATCCATAATTCTTTTTTTCAAAACTTCAACTTTTTTTATACCAATGGTAGAATTAAGTGCAATTATTTGTCTATTGATATTAGTAATATCAACAACATCTGAATCAACAATAGTTATATTACCTACTCCACATCTCGCAAGTGATTCAACAACATAACCACCTACTCCTCCAACACCTACAACCAATACCTTTAAATCTTCTACCTTTGAAAAATTATCTCCTACTAATAATCTAAATCGATCAAACTCCATAATTACCTCTCTGTAATAATCTCATCCATTTTTATGTCATAATTCTCACATTCTAAATTATCAACAACAAAATTACTAAAACATACTCCTATTTTATATAAAATATTGTCTTTAAGAAATCTATCATAATATCCCCCACCGTATCCTATTCTATTATTATTTTTATCAAACAATAATCCAGGAACAATAATGACACTATAACCATCATTTTGAAATAAATTTTCTGATATTGGTTCTAAAATATTAAATTTTCCTTTGATTAAACTATTCAATGATTCAATTTTATAAAACAATATTATTTTACCTACAACTTTGGGAGCATATATACTTTTATTTTGCTTTAGTAATTCTGTTATTAAATTTATAGTCGATACTTCTTCATCTGTTGAAATATATACTAATACATTTTTAGATTCTTTTATTTTAGGATGATTTAATAACTTATTTAAAATTATTTTTTCTTTTGTTTCTTTATCATTTATTTTTTTTCTCATATTTTTGGCGTATTGACGATAATATTGCTTAGAATTTTCCACCGCCACCACCATGAAAACTTCCACTAGAAGAACTATGAAATGTAGATCCACCACCACTTAAACCTCCACTAGAAGAATCAGTATTTCTTAAATGATGTGTTACGATGGAATTTACTAATTTATCAGTTTTAACCGTTATATTCTTATTTTTCATATAACTAATTGTTGAACCAACTTTAATTTTAGATTTTGATGTATTATAAAAAATAATTGATACTATAAGAGTTACTATTAATGATATTACTCCAACAAATGAATAATTAATAAATTTAATATAATAAGGTTTTCCATTTTCATCAAAATTTAAATTTATATTACTTTCTGGAACTCCTTCATCAAAATAATCAGATAATTTTGATATCATTTTTTCAAAAGAAGTAAAATATGAGCCATTAGTTGCATAATTTTTACCATATTGATATACAGAATCGCATCGATAATCACTATACATTTTTATTGCATAACCTGTTGTCGAAATACGTATTTCTCTTAACGCCATATCCATTAATATTAAAATACCATCCCTACTTTTATTAAAACCAAAATCATTATAATCATAAAAATCATCAGCATATCTTGTTGAATCATATTTATTATTTTGATTAATTGTCACAATTACCAAATCATATCCTGTTTTTTCTATGTATGTTTGAATTTCATTATATAACTTTTCTTCATCCTCATCTGTTAATAATTCTGCAAAATCATAAACTTTAGCTTCATTATCTACACAAGGAGTAGACATTATATCATCATAATTACTACCAGTAATCATACTATCTCTAACATGTAAATTAGTATTAGATCTAGTACACATTTTTATTTCTTTAGCACTTGCTGGAATTATACTTATGAAAAAAAGCAAAATTAATATACATATGTAATAAAAATATTTTTTCATATTACCACCTATATCCCATCATTAAGAAAAATCCTATAACAACAGCGAAAGATACCACAAACGTGATAACAATTAACAAAATTAATTTTGAAGTAGAAACAGGTATTTCTCCAACCATTTTTTTCGTTTGACCATTCATTGCAAAATGATATATTTTTTCTTTATATTTAATATTTAACACATATACTGGTAAAAAAACATATTTAGTTTTATTAACTTTTAAATCATTTTTTTCTTCTTTATTAATTAAAGAACTATATCCTCTCATTTCACTTCTCAAATAATTCTTAGAATCATCCTTAATTCTAATACTAGCATTTTTATATGCATCAGCACTTTCAACATCATACTTTTCTGATAAAAATCCCGCTAAATAAGATGTGTTAAAATCAACCATTTCTCTGTAATCAAACGGTTCTATAGAATTCATAATTTTATCATCAAATCTAGTTGCTGCATCATTTGGAACACTTTCAAATGATAAAACTCCTCCTCTTTCAACTTTATAATAATCTGTTTTAGTATAAACATATCGTGAATCCATCCATGTAGTTACTCTAGTACCGTCACATTTTAAATAAGCATCATTTTCACAATCATATAGCCAAAATGGAACATATAACCCTTCCATTTCTTGTATGTTTTTTATATCTTTAAAACCTCTTGGTATCAAAAGTCTTCCTTTACATTTATTTATAAACTCATTAATAGCATCCTCTTTTGTATATTTAAATGGAATAATACTATCAGGTTTATATATACCCGTCAATCTATTCTTAATAATCGCACTACTTCTACAGTATAAACAGGATGTACTAGAAATATTATCCAAACTAATTATCTCAGCACCACAGTTTTGACAAACATATCCTTCCATATCTTGCATTTTATTAAATTCTCTAGTTAATTTATCATCTTTTTGCATTTTTTCCTTATGCTTTTTTAAATCATCTATGGTAAATTCTGAGTGACAATAATCACAAATAAATTTTTTTAGTTTTGAATTATATTTTATTGAAGCACCACAACCTAAACATTTTTCATCTATAACCTTTCCCATAATAACTCCTTTTTAGTATATTTATAATAAATCATAATATATGCACATATTAATTATAAACCAAAATAAAATAAAAATCACTTCTTTTTTATAATATTTATTATTTTTACATAAAATTAAATGGTGATAAAATGAAAAGCAACAAATTATTAATAATATCAATCATTCTTTTAATGATAATTTCCCTTTTAATGATATACTCATCATCATATGTATGGGCAGAATATAAATTTAACAATTCGTTTAAATACGTAATAAACCAATCATTTTTTTATATTATTAGCTGGATTGTTTTATTTTTTATTTCAAGAATTGACTGCAAAGTTTATTATAAAAACGCTAGTCTAATTCTTCTAATTAGTATAATTATGTTAATGGTGGTGTTGATTCCTGGAATTGGAATAATTAGAAATGGGAGTAGAAGTTGGTTTGGAATCGGACAATTTTCTATTCAACCTAGTGAATTTTCTAAAATTGCTATGATTATATTTACTGCTAAATATTTAGAAAAGTCTAATAAATTTTTAAAAGATTATAAAAAAGGTGTTATTCCAATTATTATTATTTTATCACTAGTATTTGGATTAATAATGTTAGAGCCAGATTTTGGTACAGGCATGATTGTCGTACTCACTATAATAGCTCTATTATTTATTTCAGGAGTGAATATGAAATTTTTTATAGTTTTATCTATAATAGGAATTATTGGTATTATCGGATTAATTATCATTGCTCCATATCGATTAGCTAGAATAACATCTTTTATTAATCCTTGGTCCGACCCCCTAGGTACTGGATTTCAAATCATTCAAAGTTTATACGCTATTGGTCCAGGTGGATTATTTGGTGTTGGTTTCTTAAATAGTAGGCAAAAAGCTTTTTACTTACCAGAGCCACAAACTGATTTTATTTTTTCTATTATTGCAGAAGAATTTGGGTTATTTGGAACATTTGTCATTATAATAATTTTTTGTATAATATTAACCAATTGTTTTATTATTTCACTGAAACAAACTAATCTTTTTAAAAAATATCTTGTTTTTGGACTAACTTTTCAATTACTTATTCAAGTTATAATGAATTTAGCAGTTGTAATAGGATTAATACCTGTAACAGGTGTTACATTGCCATTTTTATCATATGGTGGTTCAAGTTTACTTACTAGTTCAATAGGAATTGGTATTATACTAGGAATTTCGAAATCAAAATAAAAAAGCAATTTATGATTGCTCTTTTCTAAAAACAAATTCAGTATCATATAATACTACCTGTACTTCGCCATTTAATTCAATATTAGACTCTTTTTTCATTCCAATCTTAATTGTAATATTTTCTTTAGTATGTGGTTCTATCACATCATTTTTGGATAGTTCATCATTAGAACTTGTATAAAAATAGCTATAATCTAAATTATTACATACCAAAGTTGCATCATTTACTATTTCTGGATATTCAATACTAAAACATTTAGGCATTTCTTTTACAACAGAATCTATTTCTATACCAATATCTCCATTATTAACAATATCAAAAGTAAATGTAACATAGTCGTTTGGACTTCCTATAATGACATCAAAAGCTTTCACAGATGAATCACTAACTTCAGGAGATTCTGGGACATAAACATTTCCCTGCATTTGTGATATTTTAATATTTGATAGATAAACATTCATTTTTTTATCACTATCATCAGTTAATGCATAGCTTTGATTAGTTTTAAAGGCGACAACTATCGCAAATACAAAAATTAAAATTACAATTATAGTACTTTTTTTCATTATATCCCCTACCTTGCTAATAAAAGTATATCAAAAAAAGATTATAAATTCAATATTTTTAACAATATTTATTTATAATCTCTTATTATTTTCTTTTTAATTAAAATTTAAAGAATTAATAATAGTTTCTCTATATCTTTCACATGTAGAACTATTATCATAATTCTGATATTGAATCGCATAATAATTATTATCTTTCAAAATTGCATAAATATGTTCATAAAAAGTAAATCCCCCAGCATGCAATAATGCTAATGTATAACTCCATGATAATGAATTAATATTCTTAGTTGTTATATTATAAGGATCTATAGTTCCTTTGGTTGAAGTCGCAGCCCCATTAAGCATTGAATCTATAAGAACATTAGTATTCGCATGAACATTTGAACCTGTTGTTAAAATACTTAAATAACAAATATCATCACTTGATTTATATATTATATATTGACTAGTCTTATCATACTGTTGAAAATATGATGGAACAGTTATTTTTAAATTTCCTAATTGCACACTTTCTCCAGTTATTGTATTTTGTTTTGTTTCGCTATTAGTATCACTATTATCTGGTATGATGCTTTTATCATCGTCTTCTATGGTATTCCCATTAGTATCAATTATATCAATATCATCATATTTTGCACTATTAGCTCTTGAATTATTATTAGAAAATAGTGTACGAACTAAAAAATAAGACGCAGCAAAACAAACAATACCAATAATAATTGTTATAATTGGTGATATTTTTTTACCATCTTTTTCCTTTTCACTAGAATCGTTATTATCATTATTATTTACAGGTTGAAAACTATTACTTGAACTATTCATATTCTGATAATTTAAATTTTGCTGATTATTATTAACATCATTTTCCATTCCATTTTGACTGTTCATCATAAATGTTTGATTACCATACATATTATTTTGAGGCATTTGATTAAATCCATAATTCATATTTCCATTTCCCTGCATATTATTTTGTTGTGGATTAATAATTTTTTCTCCACATTTTTGACAAAAAACATCTCCTGGATTTAAAATGTTACCACATTTTTTACAATTATTCATAATACTTCTCCTATTCTAATATAGAGTATATTATTAATAAGAGATACTGTCAATATTTTTTGCTTTTTTTTGATAAAAATTTAAAAATATAAAAAAAATATATATTATATAAATGGAGGCGTAAAAATGAAAATAGAAAATAATAATATTTATGATAATATGGTCGAATTAAAAAATGTATTTAATAAAATCAAATATAAAAAAATAAAAAGCATAAGAGAAGACTATTCTGGAATGGGTTATACCTTTGAATCTTTAATAAATAAAAAAATAGATTCGAGTTTTCTTCCTGATTTTAACGGAATAGAAATTAAAACTAAATATAAAAAAAGTGATAGCGATTTAAAACTTTTTAACTATTCGCCAAAAAGAGATGATGGAATGGCTCAAGCAAGATACTTTATAAATAATTATGGTTATTTAACAAAAAAAAATAGAATAAAATTTATGAGAAATATTTTTTATAATGAATTAACAGAATTAAATCATGGGCATTTTTTTAAATTAATACTTGACAGGGAAAATAATAAATTAATAATTAGTATTATTAACTATAACCTTAAAATCATTGACAATAGTACATATTGGAATTTAGATGAATTAAAAGAAAGACTATATACTAAACTTAGTTATTTAGCCTTTATAAGAGGATACATATTTACTATCGACAATATTAGATATAATAGATATACAGACATTAGTTTTTATAAACTTAAAGATTTTGATACATTTATTGAATTAATTAAACAAGGTAAGATATATTTAAATTTTGAAGCGTACCAACTACTAAATACAAATTGTACTAAAACTATATTTGATAAAGGAGTTGCATTTAAAATAAAATTAAACTCTATAGATGAATTATTTGATAAAATAGAAATATAACAAAAAAGCACAACATTAGAGATAAAATTCATTTATCTGAATTACAAGATAAATACCATGCAAGACTTATTGAAAAAGGATATGATTTAGAACGTGGTATTAAAGGTAGTGATAAAAAGCATATTAAAATGAAAGATTATAAAAGAATTAATAATAAATTAGAGCAAAATCTTAATGTTAGAAATGAAAAATTAGAAAATACTTTAAATGAGTTTGAAGAAAATATGAAAACTACTAAAAATACTTTAATTGATAATGATTATGTAAAAATTAAAAAGGAAACCTTTGATAGTATGAATAAAGTTGTAAAAGAATCTAAAAAAGTAATGGAATTACAACCTAAAATAACACAAGTTTTTGATGATATAAGTGATTATGCAGTTAGTTATAATACTTTAGAAATAGATAATACAAATATGAAAAGAGAAATTAAATCACTTATTACTAGAAATCAAAATTTAAATAATGAACTTAAAGAATTAAAAAGAAAATTAGAATTAATATTTATAAAAATAAAACAATTTTTTAGAGAATTATTACAATATGGTAATGATAAAGTTAAAGATATTACTTCTAATCAAATTATGAATTATTATATAAATATAACTAAAACTGATGTTTATAATATAGCAAAACAAACAACCAAAGAAGATGAATTATTTGAATTTTATGGAATATCTAATTATTATAAAACATCTAAAAAATATATTGAAAAAGATAATAATAAAAATAAAGACTATGAAATTGGTTTATAAATAATTAAAATTATACAAAAATAAAGGATACCTATAAAGGTATCCTGGTGCTCGCTAGGAGCTAATTACAGTTCTATAAAAGAACTGAGGTGTCCGCTAAGGGACTAAAATAATCAACCAATAACTTTGTTTGATTAACTATTTTATACCATATTTTATGTAATATGTCAAATTTTTATTCACAATTTTCTAACTTTTTATTAGTAAATTCTAAAATAATAGCGTCATCTATTTTATCCAATATCTCATCATTACAAACAAAACATTTCTTTTCCATAAATATTCTAGATTTACTAATTGTTTTAATTTGAGATACATTTACATAACAAGTTAAATTATATTTTTTAGAATTAGGATAAATATTTTTTAATATTTTACCTATATTTAATCTCTTATTATATTTACCTATTTTAGATGTTATTGGAACAACAGTTAAATTATCATTATTAATTGAATCTTATTTTGTTAAAACGATTGCAAAGTGTGTATAACAAATTTCAGCGCCTAAATTAATTCCAAAATCTACTTTAATTATCTGCCCTCTTTTAAATATTTTATGATTTATATTATTATTTTTCTTAGTTTCCTTTTTAAATATTGTACTCTCTTTATCTAACCAATTACCTAATGTATTAAATTTAGTAGCACCACTATTCTTAACTTCTTTATATCTATTACAAGCAACATCAATTAAATCTTTTTCTTTTGTTTCTACCATAATGCACCTCTTGCATATTATTATACATTAATAATAGTAAATATAAAAGATTTTTTCCATTTATAATTAGAATTTATATTACCTATTAAATTTATTTACAAACAGCACCATTTTCTTTTTCTTCGTAATCTTTAACTACATTTCTATATATCTTTATTTTTTCAGATGTATTATCAGCACTATATCCTTTTAAAAAGAAAGAATTTGCAAATTGTAATTTATAAAGAGCTAAATCAACATTTTCTGCTTGCTTATCATTTATTTTTAAATTTGAAACGCCATCTGGATCAAAAGTTACTTCGATAGTTTCACCATTACTTCTCGTACATTTTAAAGCATGTCCACTATATAAATCAAAATATGTTACAACAACTGTAATAACCACAACACCTATTATACCTAAAATAGAATATAAAAGCGTTTTTGTTTTCACTCCGTTTTTCTTTAATATTTTATTATATTTAAATGACCTAATTATAATAAATATTCCTAGTAGCAAATCAATTATACTTCCAGATATAATCATAAAAATACCCGTTATAATTCCACAAACAGCAGCATATTGCTTTTTATCTTTAGACCCAATGTAACCAACTATTAAAATAGCTAATTCAACAATATAGGTAATTTTAAATGACCCTTGTGAAATTAAATACACAAAAGCAATAATTGAAAAAATACCTAACACCAAAAAATCTAAATTTAGATTATTTGCTATTTTTTCTAATTCATCCTCTTTTTCTTCTATTTTAAAATCATTGTTAGTGCTTGTAGTACCAGTATTTAAAGTATTTTCAATTATATTGTTGTTATCATTTTTCTTTTCATTATTAATAAGAACATTATTTTCACTATTAGGCATATTCATAGTTGTATTTTCCATCCCAATATTACTTGAATTTTGAATACTATTTATTGACTCACTTTGTAAGGAATTATTTAAATTTGTTTGATTATTTATAACATTATTATTGGTTTGATAATTGTTTGTCATCTTATTTTGAATTTCAGTATTATTAATAATACCGTGACTATTACTATTATCAGGATTAATACTATTTCCAAATTGTATTATTTGCTGATTATTATTGTTATTTTGATTATTAAATGTATTGTTTTGATTTAACCCATTTTCATTATTTTCTTGATTATTATTAATATTATTATTCATATTTTTTCACTCCTTTATCTTTTCTATTAATTTACTTTGTTTGAATATCTACCAAAATATAATCATCTTTATTTAAATTAATACTCTGCTTACAATAATCACATATCACATTATAGTTTATATCTAAGTTAGCACCACAATTAGGACAAGTATGAACTAATTTTTTATTATTACCCTTTGCATTTTTTTCAAATACTAAATCATTCGTTTTTTCTATCCTATGGGTATTTACTCCCATTTTTATTTTTTTAGTTTTATTATCGATTATATAATCCATATACCTAGATATTAATTTTACAGTAACTATCTCTTTATTATCAAATATTTTTCTTTCTTCAATATTAATTCTATAAACATTTAATTCATCATACATTTGTGTTTCATTATTTTTTATATGATTATCTATAATACTTTTATATTTGTTATATAAATCATTACTTAAATAATGTTTTACTCTATCTATATTATTAGTCATAATTGAATATAAAAGCATAATATAAATATTCGAAAGTTTACTAATTAATTCATCATTATTCATTTTATCTCCTATCATTCCTGTTTTATCATTTTCTTATCAATAAGAATAAATTTATCAGTTTCACGATTAATAATTGCACCACAGAAATCACATTTAACACTTACGCCGTCTTTTAACTTAGAACCACAATTTGGACAAGTATCTATATTTTTAAATTCAACACTTCTCATATAAGATAATTTATACTCATATGTCCACACTTTATTTTTATTACCACGAAGTACTTTACTTGTACTTATATCTATTAAATAATCACGACAGGTAACAATCATTATTACATCTATTACTTCTTTATCATTGTTTTTATTTATATTAGTTATATAAACATTTATTAAAGTTATATCTTCCATCATATTTTTTTGATTTTTAACTTTTAATGTTTCAAGTTGCATTTTATATGTATTAAACATTTCATCACTTAAAATACTTCTAACTCTTTCAATATCATTGTCCATCCAAGCAAGTTGTATTTCTTTATAGATATAAAATGTTTGATTATAAAAATCGTTTATATCTAAATTTGGTAATTGTTCTGTGATTGTTTGATAATCTAAATTTATATAAATTTCTTCTTTTTCTTTTCTAAATAGGGGCTGTCCACTAAATATTTTATTAATAAATAAATTTACTTTATTTGCAATTAAAACTCCAAATAATGAATTTGTAATTATTATTGAATAAATTGGATTAAATACTAGATATGATATTAAACCATTTAATATTATGCAAAAAGAAGTGAATAAAAATGGAACTTTATTTAAACTTTTATTAGGATATACTAAACTAGCAACGATAAAATAAACCAAAAATGACGCAAAAAAATATATTGTATAGCCCACTGCTACAGGATCAACAGAACCACCACCACTAGTTCTATCCGAACTATATGATCCAGAATCACTACTATATGATGATCCACTATCATAGGAACCACCTGAATCCCAACTTGAATCAAAACCACTATCAGCTTTAACTTTTGTTGTATATATAAATATCAAACTTAAACTAATTATTGAAATAAGCAAGAATTTGCCTATTTTATTCAGTTTATTCTCTAACATATACTCACATCCATCTATTATGTAAATAATATATCATTTTTTAGTAATTTTTTCAATTAATATTTCATATTTATTTTATATCCAAATAAGTAAACCACATCAACTAGACCATATTCTATCAATACTATAAAAAAAAATCTTCTCCAAATCTTTCTCCACCAAAAATAAAAATCCTTATAAAATAAGGATTTATAACAAACTGGTCGGGAAAACAGGATTTGAACCTGCAACCCCTTGGTCCCAAACCAAGTGCTCTACCAAGTTGAGCCATTTCCCGATTATTTCTAACATTTAAATTATATACCATTTCATTATAATTATTATGGTGCGCCCGATAGGAATCGAACCCATAACCTTTTGGTCCGTAGCCAAACGCTCTATCCAATTGAGCTACGAGCGCAAATAAAATGGTGGCTCCGAGTGGAATCGAACCACCGACACAGAGATTTTCAGTCTCTTGCTCTACCGACTGAGCTACAGAGCCACAATATGGCGGTCTCGACGAGGATTGAACTCGCGATCTTCTGCGTGACAGGCAGACGTGGTAACCACTGCACTACGAGACCACTTGGTTGCGGGAGAAGGATTTGAACCTACGACCTCTGGGTTATGAGCCCAACGAGCTACCGGACTGCTCTATCCCGCGATAAATAAATTGGCGGAGGAAAAGGGATTCGAACCCCTGCGCCGCTTGCACGACCTCTTGGTTTTCAAGACCAATCCCTTCAACCGGACTTGGGTATTCCTCCAAAATTGGTGCCTAAGGTCGGACTTGAACCGACATGAGGGTTTAATCTCGCAGGATTTTAAGTCCTGTGCGTCTACCTATTCCGCCACTCAGGCATATTTAAATCAAAATATATAAAAATGGTGTCCCGTGCGAGATTCGAACTCACGACCCTTTGATTAAAAGTCAAATGCTCTACCTACTGAGCTAACGGGACTTATTATGGTTGCCTCGGCTAGGTTCGAACTAGCGCATGCGAGAGTCAAAGTCTCGTGCCTTACCACTTGGCTACGAGGCACTAACTGGTGGAGAGAGATGGATTCGAACCATCGAACCGTAAGGAACAGATTTACAGTCTGCCGCGTTTGGCCACTTCGCTATCTCTCCAAAAAATGGTGCCGAAAACAGGAATCGAACCCGTAACCTATTGATTACAAATCAATTGCTCTACCAATTGAGCTATTTCGGCAAATATGGTGGGCGATATAGGACTCGAACCTATGACCCCTTGCTTGTAAGGCAAGTGCTCTAACCAACTGAGCTAATCGCCCATATTTGCACAAGACGTTATTAACTATAACATTTTATTAAAAATATGTCAATAAAATTATTGAATTTTTAACCTTTTTTTACGTTTTAACTATTTCTTCGCTCATAAATCCAATCATTTATTTTTTTCTCCAACGTGTCAAATCCAGTTTTTGTTTCAGGAATATTTGATCTTGTTTTTTTATTTAATCGATAATTCAAATTTTTAATACTTAATCTAACATGAAATTCTTCATCATCAGCATCAATTACTCTCATTTTTATTGTTTCACCTATATTTACATAATCATTAATATTTTTTACAAAATCATCAGATATTTCAGATATATGTATTAATCCACTATAATATTCATCTAAAGTAACAAAAATACCATAGTTTTCAATGCCAGTTACACAACCTTTAACTATTTCATCCTTAACATATTTACTCATAATAATTCCTCAAACATGCTATTATTATATCAAAAAAAAATAAAATAATCAAATAAAATCTACCAAATAAAAATATTCCATTTTTTAAATGATACTGAAAGTATTTAATTTATTAATAGGCAAATCGTTGAACAATAGGCAGTAACAATTCGTCAAATATCTTTTTTTATGATATTGCAAGCCTTATAAGAATTTTTACTGGATACCTGCTGTCAACGAGGAACTATTAAAAAATTAAAAATTTAAAAAATACCCTTCTATCTTTTTTGAACAAAATAACATTCTAGCAAAATAAAAACCTTAAAAAAGGTTTATATCAAATTGGTGGAGCATAGCGGGATCGAACCGCTGACCTTCACGGTGCAAACGTGACGCTCTCCCAGCTGAGCTAATGCCCCAAATAACTCTAATGTCACAAGACATATAGAATTATATTACAAATTAAAGGATTTTGTCAACATTATTTTTCTTTTTTTGTTAAAAAATCTACTATTTCTTCAAATTTAAGAGTAATTTCTTCTTTTGTTTGCATATTTTTCAAAGTAATTTTTTCTTCCTCTATTTCATTACTTCCAACAATACCAATATAATTTATTCTTTCTCTTTCAGCATATTCAAAACATTTTCTAACCTTCCTTTTATTCATTTCAATAAGCACTTTAATACCATTTTCTCTCAATTTTGTTGCTAACTTTAAAGTTTCAATATTGGTATCTAATGGAACTAAGTAAACATCTATTAAGCAATCACTATCATTTTTATCTTTCAAAATTGCATAAATTGGCTCAAGTCCAAAAGAAAGACCTATAGCAGGATAATTTTCTCCATTGTTCATAAAATCAGTAATAATCTTATTATATCTTCCTCCAGCTCCAATAGCTGATGCAATCCTTTTTTCTTTATCATAAAATTCAAATACAACTCCAGTATAAATAGTTAATCCCCTTGCTAAAGTTGGTGAAAATATACAATCATCAACAATATCTAATCTTTCAAAATACTCTCTTAATTCTTTTAATTCAGCTAATCCATCTTTTATATAAGAATTATCAGTACCATTAAACATTCTTTCATAATCTTCAAATGTATATTTAAAACACTCAAGTAATTTGTCAATTTTTGTTTTAGGAATATTTATTTCTTCTAAATTATCAATTAATTCTTCCAAAGATATTTTTTCCATCTTGTCAATAATTCCAATAACAGATGAAACACTATCCTCATCAATTCCAACTTCAATAATTAACCCAGACATTAACTTACGATTATTATACTTTACATTTACGTCAATACCTAATTTTTTAAATCCATTTATTGCCATTAATATTTGTTCTACTTCTATTAACCTATTATCAATACCAACAACATCAATATCACACTGATAAAATTCTCTTGTTCTACCTAGCTTAACTGGACCATTTCTGAATACTTTTCCAATTTCATATCGTCTAAAAGGCATTTGTAAACCTTTATTTATACCAATCACTTTGCAAAATGGAACAGTTAAATCGTATCTTAATCCTAAATTTCTATCCCCTTGATCTTTTAATTTATAAACCTCATTTAATATTTCAGCATCATCTGAATATTTATATGCTAATAATTCATAGTAATTTAAAATAGGTGTTTCAATTGGTAAATAGCCATAACTCTCAAAATGATTTTTTAATGTATTTATTATTTCATTTCTAATGACTTGCTCTTTTGGCAAAAAATCATCTGTTCCTTTTAAATTTGCTAGTTTCATATTAATTCACCTCCTTATTATTTATCTCTCAATTTAGCTTTTAATTTGTTTTCTACATCAGCTATTATTTTATTAAATAATTCCATTACTTCCTCATCTGTTAAAGTTTTATTAAAATCCTCAAATTTCAACTTATAAGCGATTGATTTTTCATCATCTTCGATATTATCTCCCATATATAAGTCAAATACTTGAATATCAGTAAGAAGTCTTCCTCCAGATTTCTTTATTACATCCGTAATATCTTTATTAGTAACACTTTTCTTAACTATAAACGCTACATCTTTTTCCATTCCTAAATATTTAGATATTTCTTTAAATTTATTGTTAGAAACTTTATTTTTTAATAATTCATCCAGATTAATTTCGCAAACATAAATATCATCTTTAGTTATTATTGGACTAACTTTACCAATTATACCTATATCTTTTCCTTGTAAATTTATAGATGCGCTAATCCCTGGATGTAATTCTTTTGGAATATTATCATCTTTTATAAAACTATATCTATTTTGATATCCAAGAAAATCTAATACTTCTTCCACTATTCCTTTAACAACATAAAAATCAACACTTTTTTTATTTCCTAATTCATAGTAATAATTACCATTCATTAAAATGCATAACTTATAATCTTCACCAATTATATCATTTTTATAATAAAATCCCTTTGCCATTTCAAATATAGAAATATCTTTAATATTACGTGATTTATTATAGTCATATACTTTCATTAATGTTGGAATTAAGGAATATCTAAGTGTGTTTTGATCAACAGATAATGGATCAAGCAATTTAACTTCTTTAAAATCATCATTTGTATATAAATGAGCCATGCTATCATTTATAAATATTTTAGTCAATACTTCATTTAAACCCAAATCAACAAGTTTATTTCTTATCATTCTTGTTGTATTATCATAGGTTCCTTTTCTTAAACTTGATTTTGGAAGAACTCCTTCTATATTATTTATTCCATAAATTCTTCCCACTTCTTCAATTAAATCCTCTTTTATGCTAATATCTAATCTTCTAGATGGAACAGAGACCTCCATTGCTTCACCATTTTTTGAGGTTACAAACCCTAATCTATCAAAAACATCTACAACATCTTTTATTTTTAAACTAGTACCAAGAACATCATTAATATTTGCTAGAGTTATATTAATAACTTTATTATCCTTATTTGATTTATCATAAATAATAGTATCTTTTAATACTTTACCAGAAGCATATTTTTGAAGTAATGCACAGGCTCTTTCAATCGCCATGTAAGTTCTATTAGGATCAAGACCCTTTTCAAAACGATTAGATGCTTCACTTCTAAGTATTTCCTTACTAGTTTTTCTAACTTTAATTGAATCAAAAATAGCTGACTCAATGATAATATTTTTAGTGTTTTCAACAACTTCTGTGGATAAACCACCCATAACACCTGCTAACCCAATTGCCTCTTTCTTATTAGCGATAACAATATCATTATGAGATAGTTTTCTTTCTATATTATCTAGGGTTGTCAACCTTTCACCATCTTTTGCCATTCTAACTTTTAAAGTATCACCTAGGTGATCAGCATCATAGAAATGAAGTGGTTGTCCGAGTTCTAACATCACATAATTAGATATATCTACAACATTATTTATAGGTCTTATTCCACATGCCATCAATCGATTTTTGATAAAATTAGGGCTTTCTTTAATTTCGACATCTATAACCTTTTTCGCTAAAAATAAACTACAATTATCAGTTTCAATTTCAACATTAAATTCATTTTTTATGGATTCTTTTTCTTCTTTATATTCTAAATCAACATCCTTAACTTTTTTATTATAGATAGCGCCTAGTTCATAGCATAAACCCAATACACTTAATAAATCTCCTCTATTAGCCGTTAATTCAAAATCAATTATTTCATCATCTAATTCTAAATATTTAATTGGATCTTCTCCAACTTTAGCCTTTGAATCTAATTCATGAATTCCATTAATATCTTTTTCAGTTAAATACTTGTTCTCAATTCCTAATTCTTTAAGCGAACATAGCATACCATTCGATTCTTGATTTCTAATTACACTCTTTTTTATCTCACCATCTGGAAGATGAGCTCCAGGAAGTGCAACAATTACTTTTAACCCCTTTCTAACATTAGGGGCACCACATACTATTTTTATTGTTTCTTTGCCAATATTAACATCACAAACATGTAAATGATCACTATCAGGATGATTTACACATTCTATAACTTCGCCAATTATTAAATTAGTGCATGGAATTAATTTACCACAAGAATCATATTCATTGCCAACCCTTGTCATATCCTCTGCAATATCGTTTATCGATAATTTTTTATCTAAATCAATATAATCACTAACAAATTTTTTCGATAATATCATTTTAATCACTATCCTTTCTATCAAATTGTTTTAAGAATCTCAAATCATTTTGATATAAAAGTCTTATATCAGGAATACCATATCTAAACATACAAATTCTATCCCATCCTGGACCGAAAGCAAAACCACCCCATACGTCGGGATCATAACCATTACATTTTAAAACATTTGGATGAACCATTCCAGCAGCAAATACTTCTATCCAACCAGTATTTTTACACAAATTACATCCTTTACCATGACATTTAAAACAGGTTACATCTACTTCATAACTTGGTTCCGTAAATGGAAAATAACTAGGTCTAAATCTTAGATCTAAATCTTTACCTAACATAGTTCTTGCAAATACTTCAAGAGTTCCTTTTAAATTAGCTAAAGAAATATTATTTTCTTTTTTATCAATAACTAATCCCTCTATTTGACAAAATTGTGGAGAATGTGTTGCATCATCATCTCTTCGATAAGTCTTTCCAGGAACAATTATTCTAATTGGTTCTTTCTCCTCTTTTCCCATCATATATCTAGCTTGTACAGAAGAAGTTTGGGTACGAAGTAAATGTTCATCATCTATATAAAAACTATCTTGCATATCCCTAGCTGGATGTCCCTTTGGAATATTTAATCTTTCAAAACAAAATTCATCTGTTTCAAGTTCTGGTCCAGATACAACATCATATCCCATCGAAACAAACAAATCTTCTACTTTCTCAATAGTAATACTCATTGGATGTTTAGTACCTTTTCTAATTCTTGTAGATGGCAAAGTAATATCTATACTTTCACTTTCCAATTTTTCTTTTAATTCTCTATCTTCTATTTCTTTACTAGCAATATTTATTTTTTCCTCTACTTCACTTTTAATTTCATTTAAAAATTTACCATATTCTCTTTTTTCTTCATTTGGTATTTCTTTCATTTTACTACTTAAATTAGTAACAATACCATTTTTACCTAAATATAAAGCTTTTATTTGAACAATATCATTTTTAGTAACAACTTTATCTAATCCCTTTTCCAATTCTTCAATTATATTTTTTCTTTGTAATTCTTTTTCCATTTTGATCCTCCTTTTAAAAATAATTTAACATATTCTGCTAACTCTCTTTTTCTATCTAAATTATTTAAATCACCAAAAAATAATTCATGTCTATCTTTGGTTAAATAAGTTAAGTATTTATTATCCCCTTTTATATTTTCAAATATTTTAATTCCATTTTCTTTAGGAACTACCTGATCAAATTCACTTTGAAGTATTAAACTATCGCAAGTAATACTATCTAAACAACTATTATACTCTTTAACAAGTTTAGTAAATTCTAAGAAGAAAGGTATTGTTGTATGAATTATTCTTGTTAATACTTCAACATATTCTTTATAATCCTTATTATTAATTAAATCAACTTTATTTTGCTTAAGATTCATATAATGAAAAGCAGCATTTAAAAATACTATTTTTTTTACTTCTTTATATCTACTTGCTAAGTATGCTATTAATATTCCACCCATACTATGTCCAACAAGGTATATTGTTTTATAACCATGATCAATTACTTCTTTAATCCACATGTCCATAAACCGAATCCACTCAGTATATTCTACTTTTTGATAGTTATCATTTGTATGATGTCCTGGAAGCGTACGAGCAAAAACGTCATAATTTTTATCATATTCTAAATAATTCATTAAATATTCATTATCATATAAAGTTCCAACAAATCCATGAACAATTAAAACAGCTTTTTTCATATATTCCTCCTAAAAAAAATAAAAGAATGGTATAAGGAGCGAAAAAGCGCGGTACCATCCTTTATTTAACTTAATTATCTTAACGCGATTAACGTTTTATTTTGAAGACTGAATTCATTTATATTTATTATAGTTTTACACCACCAACTACTCTCTTTAAACAAATATTAAACTACTACTTTCTTCGCATCAATAAATATATTCGTATTATATCAAATAATATATTATTTGTAAACACTTTAATCAACAATATATGGATCAAGTTCTGTTCCAGAACCACTTAATATTTTAACATCAGATTTTAGATACATAGATGGACGCAAACAAAATGTGTTATTAGTAATGTGCGAGGTTTCACCAGTATCATGTATATTTAAGCTCCACACATTCGATGCGCTATATTTAGTTATTAACCACATATTTTTCGAATTAGAATATCCAGTTCCTTGTTGTGTTGCGAACATCTCTCCATATCTTAAAAGTCCTACTTTACCTTGAAAAGATGTAGTGACGCGTTTTGTAGAATCGCACATACATTCGCTAGTTGTATAATTACCAGTCGACACACAAATAGATCGTTTATAATTACGTATAGTTCCAACTACACCAATATAGTATGTACCACTTTCAAGTTTACTTTTAAATGATAAACTATTATACCAATCATTATTTAAATAATAATCCCAATAATCGTTACTCTCAATATTTCCGACAGCTCCAAAAATATCTGTACTTGCAAATGACTTAGTTGCGCTACTCGCTGCATAATCCATAGCTACTATTTTAGTTGTTCTTGCATTACCTTCTCCCTCTATTCCTACTATTCTAAAAAGTTGCGCATTATCATAATTTTCAGAACTTCCATCAGTATCAAGTTTTA
>Ga0247611_10002836_pt1 | contig 26883 bp, 11 predicted proteins | sample 177DNAGHGhighgp2_FD_192422 | JGI IMG/M metagenome (GOLD analysis project Ga0247611, IMG submission 192422) | Sheep rumen microbial communities from Palmerston North, Manawatu-Wanganui, New Zealand - 1770 DNA GHGhigh gp2 | ecosystem: Host-associated > Mammals > Digestive system > Stomach > Rumen... | reverse complement strand
GCGGGTACCCGTCAGCTCGGTGTCGCCCACGATCTTCACGTCGTAGAGGGGCTTGCCCTTCTCGTATTCCTGCTGGTAGATGTGGCCGTTGCGGAACACCTGCGACATCATGTGGGTGCTGAGCGCATTGACGCAGCTCACGCCCACGCCGTGCAGACCGCCGCTGACCTTATAAGAGCCCTTGTCGAACTTGCCGCCGGCATGCAGCACGGTCATTACCACCTCGAGGGCGCTCTTGTGCATCTTCTCGTGCTCGTCCACGGGAATGCCGCGGCCGTTGTCCTGCACGGTGATGCTGTTGTCCTCGTTGATGGTTACTTCGATGTGGGTGCAGTAGCCTGCCATGGCCTCGTCGATGGAGTTGTCCACGGTTTCGTTCACCAGGTGATGCAGGCCTTTCTCGCTGATGTCACCGATATACATGGCCGGGCGCTTGCGCACGGCCTCCAGTCCTTCGAGCACCTGGATGTTGCTGGCTGAATAGTTGCTGTTAGCCGCTGCCAGGTTCTGCTGCTCTTGGTTCAGTTGTTCTTCTGTCATTTCTTGATTTACGTAAATCCTGTTTTAGGGTGCAAAGATACTACTTTTTCTGCAAATAGCCGAATTTTTTTGGCAATTATTCTCACGGAATTCTTCCACAGACGGCGTGTAAACGGCTCACAGATGCTCCATAGACGGGTCGTAGCTTCACCATTTGCCGCAAAACGACCTGCATTATGCCGCAAAACGCAACGCATTATGCGGCAAAACGCGACACATTATGCGGCAAAACGCATTGCATTATGCGGCAAAATGCAGGGACGATTTGCCGCAAAACAGGGGGTCATTTTGCCGCAAAACGCAGAAAAAAAAAGCCTGCATTTCGGTGTCGGAAAAACACTTTTTTGAAGTTCAATCAAAAAAAACAAAGTTATTTGATACAAGTTATTAAAATTTTGATTATATTTGCAACCGATTTCGTGTGCAAGGGCCTACAGACCCCGCAAAGGGCATGTTGACCATACGCGCGTACCTTATAATATATATATTAATAACGGGAAACTATTCATTACTCTTTTATTTACTAACTTTACAAAAAAATGCTTATGAAAATTTCAAGACTACTTGTTTTGAGCGCACTGTGGGCCGTGAGCCTCTGTGCCAATGCAGCAGACTTGGTGGAGCGCGAAGCACCCACGGTGAGCGATGTGCAAACAACGCCCGTAGCTTTCGAGGCCGACCACCAGTACCTGCTCTACAACACCGGTGCCGACATGTTCTTCTCGCAAGGTAATGCCTGGGGAACCAAGGCTTCGGGTAATGCCAATCAGGAGGCTGCCCTTCGCGTGAAATTCGTGAAGTACGTTCCCGATGGCGGCGAATGGGACCTGAAGAGCTACATCTTCAAGATCTACAGCAGCGTGCGCAGCGACAACCAAAGCTGGCACGAGTGCTTCTTCGACAGCGAGACGGCCATGTTCGTGGACCGTGGTTCGCAGCCCAACCTCTACTGGGAGATCGACGACATGGGCGGCAACGTCTATCGTCTGAAGGCTGCCGACGACGCCAACACCGCTTCTGCCACCGCAGCAGGCAAGACTCCTATCGTGAGCGACGGCCTCTGGGTGGGCAGGGACGAGAACGTGCCCCAGGACGGAAGCAACCTGAGCGACTTCTATGACAACGCCAACGCATATCCTCTGTCACCGAAGGTGGAGACCAACGTGGACTGGGTGTTCTATGATGCTGCCATCTTCGACGCCTACGAGAAGTCGGTGGAACTGAAGAACATCATCGAGAGTGCCGAGGCACAGGGCGTGGACGTGAGCGCCGCCGTGGCTGTCTACAACGACCTCAGCGCCACCGCTGCCCAGATGGATGCTGCCATCAAGGCCCTCCAGGAAGCTATGCAGGGAGCCGTGGCCAGCGGTACTGCCGACAACCCCACCGATGCCACTTCCTACATTACCAACCCGAACTTCGACAATGCCAGCCCCGCTGGCTGGTCGGGCAAGACTCCTAACATGGTGGGTTCCGGCTCGCATGGTCCTGCCGACGTGCCTGAGTTCTATAGCCAGACATTCGATGCCTATCAGGACCTCTCCGGCCTGCCCAACGGCGTCTATGGCCTGCAGGTGTTCGGCTTCTACCGTTCGGGTGGTACCGACGATGCCTACACCAACTGGAAGAACGGCACCAACTACAACGCTTACTTCTATGCTGTGACTGGCGAGGCCGACTCACTGACCGTGAAGATTGCCAACCCCTTCGAGGCACAGTGCAAGGAAGACCTGAGCGGTGCCACCGAGTTTGGAACCAGCGCCAGCACCCTGAACGTGAATGGCCTGTGGATTCCTAACGACCCCAGCGCCGGACGCCTGTTCTTCGAGCGCGGCTGGCTGAAGCACAACCTCTTCTTCGTGGTCGAGGACGGCAAGGCCCGCATCGGCCTGCGCAAGGACGTGACTATCAACACCGACTGGACCGTCTACGACTCCTTCTCACTGAAGTTCTATGGCAACACTGTTGAGTCCTACAAGAAGTGGGCCGAGCTCTGCGCTCCCACCTTCCCCGAGGATGCAACCGTGACCGCCTCTGTGATCGAAGCCTACCAGGCTGCTGTTGCTACCCAGGTGGCCGGTGTGACCGACAAGGCCAGCGCCCTGGCTGCCGTCGAGGCTCTGAAGGAAGCTGCCAAGCCCGTGCAGGAGAACATCACGCTGTGGGCTGAGTATATTGAGACTTTGAATCAGGCCACGGAAAAGACTGCCGACTCTCATGTCTGCGGTTTTGAGCTGAGCGACTATCTGATGGAAGAAAGTGAGTTGATTCTCGAGAACATTGCACTCGACAACGAGGGTCTGAAGGCTGAAATTGCCAAGGTAAAACAAATGATCCAAGAGATGGAAGAGTGCAAGAAGAACGCACTGCAGGATGGTGACGACGTGACCAACTTCCTGACCAACCCCGGCTTCGACGAGGGCATGACTGGCTGGACATACGAAAAGACCGGCACCAATGCTGGTAACACCCGCGTGACTGAGTCGTGCATCGAGGCTTGGCACAACAACGGCTTCGACATCTATCAGGTGGTACGTGACCTGCCGAAGGGTGTCTACGAGATCTCTGTGCAGGGCTATGTACGCTATCTCGACGGCCAGCAGGCCGTGACTGCTTGGGAGTCTGAGGATCGTCCCGACATCCCCGTCTACGTCTACATGAACAGCGCCAAGACCAAGTTTGCCAACATCTTCGACGTTCCCATGGAGGAAGGCTTCTATGAGAGCCCCTGCACATGGCTGACCGGTAGCGACGGCATGTGCTATCCCGACAACATGACAGCTGCCCACAAGGCATTCGACGCCGGTTACTACACCAAGTCGGCCTACGGCCTCGTGGCCCGCGACGGCGACACCCTGCGCATCGGTGTGAAGGGCACGCCCGAGAACTGCTGGCCCATCTGGGACAACTTCAAGCTGACCTATCGCGCCAACAATCCTGAGGTGCTGCGTCCTGCACTGGAGGAGGCCCTGGCCATGATCGACACCAGCAACCCGATGGGTAAGTCGATCTATGAGAAGGCCAAGAAGGTGACCGAGGCTGCACAGGCTGCCCTGGCTGCCGGCGACGGCAACGCCATGTTTGCTGCACTGACCGACGTCTATGCACTGACCGACGAGATCCTGGAGTCTGTGGAGCTGTTCAAGAAGCTGAATACTGCCGCTGAGACGCTGGTGGAGAAGCTCAACGACTCGAACATCAACCAGAACTACGCCTCTGAGGCTTCGAACTTCGTGGGCGAGGTGCAGAGCGGCATTGAGAGCCACAGCATCGAGGACGAGGAAGTGCCCGCCCTGCTTGAGAAGCTGGCCGCCTTCGGCACGAAGATCTATCTGCCTTACGATGTGGATACCGCTTCCGACGACGTTCCTGCCGACGTGACCGCAGTGATTCAGACTCCCGGCTTCGAGAAGGACGGCGAGAACTCTGTCGAGGGCTGGACTGAAGCCAAGGGCAGCAAGAACTTCGGTAACGACGACACCCAGAAGAGCGCCTTCGCTCTGGAGTTCTGGAACCAGGAGTTCGACTTCTATCAGGACATCATCGGCCTGCCCGCAGGTACCTACGAGGTGAAGGCCTCTGCTTTCTGCCGCATCGGTGGCAAGGCTGAGGACTATGCAGCCACACAGGCCAACCCCAACGCCACTGAGGCATTCCTCTACACCGTGGCCGACGACGTGACCAACTCTGCTCCTATCCCCAGCCTGCTGAAGGGTGCGCTGACCGAGGACCGCGGTCTGGGCGGCGACACGCTGAAGGTCGGAGTGGCCGAGGGCGACACCATCATCTACTACTTCCCCGCTGACATGGTATCGTCGGTGGCCTTCTTCGAGCAGGAAGACAACGCCTACACGGCAAGCGTCATCACCAAGGTGAGCGAGGCCGGCAAGCTGCGCATCGGTATCAAGAAGGAGGAGAACACCCAGTATGGATGGTGCATCTTCGACTCGTTCGAGCTCTTCTACTATGGCGCCAACAGCCAGAAGGAAGTTTCGGGCGACGGCATCGACGAGCTCAACACCACTGCTCCCGTCATAAAGGTAGAGTTCTTCTCGCTCGACGGACGCAAGGTTTCGCCCACGGGCAAGGGCATCGTCATCATGAAGCAGACGATGCAGAACGGCAACGTCATTGTCAGGAAGATTCAGAAGTAAATGACTGATAATCAACGACTGATCACTCTTTAAAAAGGGATCGGGGGCGGGACAGAATCCCGTCTCCGACCCCTTGCTTTTATTTTTAGGAACTATATGGCTGATTTGACATACAGTCCCAAAGACCTAAAAACCTAAAAAAGACCTGGTGGCTGAAATGCCACTGAAAGAAAAAACCTGCTGCCTGCGGCGGCCACCAAAAACGAAAAACCAGAACCACGAAAGTGGTGAACACGATATATAATAACTAACAAAATAATAACCAATCAAAATCTATGAAACGTAAAACTATCGCAAAGCAAGGACGAAGGATGGTACTCGCCACCTGCGGGCTGCTGATAGGGACAACGGCCATGATGACCTCGTGCGACGACGAGGTGCTGACCGGACAGCCTTCATGGCTGGGCAACTCTATCTACGAACGCCTACAGGAGGACGGCCACTACAGCACCGTGCTCCGTCTCATCGACGACGACCCCGACAACATGAAGGAAGTGCTGGGGCACACGGGTTCGAAGACGCTTTTCGTGGCAGACGACGACGCCTACGAAGCGTGGTTCCAGAACAATTCATGGGGGGTGAGGCGCTACGAAGACCTCACCACGGCACAGCGCAAACTGCTGCTGAAGAACGCCATGATCAACAACGCCTACCTCATCGAGCTGATGTCGAACGTGAGCGGCACACCTCCCAAGGAGGGCATGGCCATGCGCCGTGAGACCGCCTCGACCATCTATGACTCGGTCTACGTAATGAGCCCCGCCGAGATGCCCACCACGTCGGTATGGGCATCCTTCAAGAACCGCGGTAAGAGCATACCCATCTTCAAGGACAACACCGCCGCGCCCATGATTCACTTCCTGCCCGCCTACATGACCTCGAAGAGCATTACCGACGAGGACCTGAACATCCTGACCAACGGACAGGCCACCTCGGCCAACGAAGCCTGGGTTAACGGCAAGAAGGTCGTAGAGCGCGACATCACCTGCAAGAACGGATACATACAGAAGGTGAGCGGCGTTATTGAGTCGAACCCAAACATGGCCGAGATCCTGCGCCAGCATCCGGAGATGTCGATGTGGAGCCATCTGGTCGACCGCTATTCGGCACCCTACTTCGATGCCAACCTGAACCGTGAGTACAACCGTATCTACAACACCAAGGACTCCGTCTACACGCTGCGCTACTTCAGCACGCGGTCGTCTGACTCGCCCCGCAACAGCAACACAGCCTTCGACCGCCTGCCCAGCGAGACCACCGGTCACGCCACACTGTCGTTCGATCCCGGATGGAACCACTATATGTACAGCAACACCGAGGACAAGGACCTGCACTATGATGCCGGCGCCATGATCGTGCCCACCAACGAGGCCCTGGAAACCTGGTGGAACAGCCAGGGACGCGACCTGCAGGACGAGTACAAGGAGTGGGACAGCATTCCCGAAGCCACACTGGCCAAGCTCATCAACGTGAACATGCTCGACAACTTCTCAGACAAGGTGCCTTCGAAGTTCAGCAGCGTGCTGAACGACGCCAAGGAGAAGCTGGGCATCACCAAGGAAGACGTCATTGCCTGCTACATGGGCTGCAACGGCGTGGTCTACCTGGTCAACAAGGTGTTCACACCGGCCGAGTATTCATCGGTGGCCTATCCCGCACTGGCACACGAGTCGACGATGAACACCATCTACTGGGCCATCGATCACCTCACCTTCCTGCCCTACCTGCTCTCCATGGACTCGAAGTACGTGCTGTTGCTCCCCAACAACGATGCCATGCTGCGGTTCATCGATCCCGCCAACAGCGATATCGTGGATCCCACCACCGGCATGGAGGCCCCGCAGATGCTGGAGTTCAAGTATGACCCGAAGAAGTCGAAGAGCGAAAAGGTACAGGCCAGCCGCTACAACACCATCTGCGATGCCGACGGTAACATTGAGCGTGAAGCCACGCCGGCACAGGCACAGGTGGGCCGGAAGGTCATCGACCAGCTGCTCAGCGACATGCTGAACCAGATGATTATCGTGATTGCCGACAAGTCCATGGAACTGGAGGACTACGTGCGCCAGGGCTATACCTTCTTCAAGACCAAGGGCGGCAACCTGCTGAAGGTGACCGAACAGAACGGTCAGATGGCCTTCATGGGCGGATGGCAGATAGAGCACAACAACAGGCAGCTCGTCTCGGCAGCCAGCTTCCCCAAGACCAACGGTACGGCCTATCTGCTCACCGAACAGATGCCTCTGTCCACACAGAAGTCGCTCTACATGACGCTGAAGGAGCATGAAGAGTACCTGCCCTTCTACCAGATTATGGACAACGCCTACTGCGACCTGTTCATTGAGCACCTGAACAACCAGGCCAAGTACAACACCGCCTTCTCGCGCCAGGCCAACAAGAACATGCGCCTGTTCGATAACTACAACTACACCGTGTTCGTGCCAAAGGCCGAGGCTATCAACAAGCTCGTGGCAGACGGTTACCTCCCCCAGCAGCATGAGCTGCAAAAGGTGAGCGAGGCCGGCACCATCGTGCTCGACAGCATCTGCAAGGCCGAGAACTGGTATGACCTCGTTCCCAACAACGAGAAGGCTCAGGACACCGTGCGCATCTACGCCGGCGAGTGCCTGCAGAACATCGTCACCGACTTCGTGCGCTACCACATCATGGACCGCTCGGTGGCCATCGGCATGGCTCCCGAGGCCAACTTCAACGGCACCCTCTACGAGAGTATGAAGCGCAACCCCGCCACCGGACGATTCTTCCCCATCAACGTGACCTATGACACCAAGAGCATGACCGTTACCGACAATACCGGTAAGGCACATCAGGTGGTGACCAACGCTGGCGACGACCTCTATAACAACCTGTGCCGTGAGTACTGGTTCGAGGGATCGGGCAACTCCGCTCAGATCTTCAACACGAGCAGCGCCGTGGTACACCTCATCAATGAGCCGCTCTACTACGAGCCCATGCAGAAATGGCGCGACGTGGTGAAGGCATATATTGAGAAGAAGCTTAAGAAATAAGGAGGAAAACAATCTATGAGAATACTTAAATCGATTATACTGATGCTGGTGCTGCTGCTATCGACCGCAGCCGGTGCGCAGACCATCACCTCCGTTCACGGTACCGTGAGCGACGACATGGGGCCCCTCATGGGCGCCACCGTGTGTGAGGTCGACGGAACGGGACGTATCATCAACTCGGCCGTCACCGACCTGAACGGTAACTTTACCATGAAGATAAAGAACCCGAAGGACAAGATCCGCTTCAGCTACGTGGGCATGAAGGCCCAGGTGCTGCCTATCACGAAGACTACGTTCAACATCAACATGTCATCGGCCACACAGATCAAGGAGGTCGTGGTGAAGTCGAAGAAGCGCATGCAGGGCAATGCACTGCCCATCCCTGAGCGCGAGATCTCATACGCCACGCAGACCATCTCCATGAAGGAGTTCGAAGGTCTGGGCATCACCTCGGTCGACGAGGCCCTGCAGGGACGTATCGCCGGTCTGGACATCATCGGAAACTCCGGTGACCTGGGCTCTGGCTCCACCATGCGCCTGCGTGGTGCCGCCTCGCTCTCGACGCTCACCGACGCCAACCCGCTCATCGTCGTCGACGGTAACATCCGCGAGGTGAACCTCGACAACTTCGACATGGCTGGAGCCAACAACGAGAAGTTTGCCGAACTGCTGAACATCAACCCTGAGGACATTGCTTCAATCACCGTGCTGAAGGACGCTGCCGCCACGGCCATCTACGGATCGCAGGGTGGTAACGGTGTCATCGAGCTGACCACCAAGCGCGGTGTACGCGGTAAGCCCAAACTCTCCTACTCGCTGAAGCTCACAGGCACCTACCAGCCCAAGGGCTACGACCTGCTCAGCGGCGACGACTACACCATGATGCTGAAGGAGGCCTACTTCAATCCCTCGCAGAATGACAACGCTGCCGACCAGTACACGATTCCCGAAATCAACTACCTGGACAAGAACAGCGACTTCCCCGACTATCTGCAGTATGCCGACAACACTGACTGGCGCGACGCCGTCACCCAGTGGGGTCTGCGTCAGAACCACTACGTCACCATCTCGGGCGGCGGCGAGAAAGCTTCGTTCCGCATCGGTGGCGGTTTCGACCATGAGACCGGTACGATGATCATGCAGAAGTTGAACCGCTTCTCTACACGCGTAGCCCTGGACTACAACGTCAGCCAGCGCATCCGCGTGAGCACCAACTTCGCACTGACCTATACGAAGAACAACCGTAACTACGACGGTCTGCTCTCCATTGCCCAGCGCAAGATGCCTAACATGAGCATCTATCAGAAGGATCCGGAAACCGGACTCGACACCGACACCTACTACACCATGCCACGTACCGGCCGCTACATCGGCTCGGAAGCCTTCAAGGACGACCAGCGCAACCTGGTGAACCCCGTGGCATCGGCCCATCTGGCCAAGAACGACCAGCGCACCTACGACATGAGCCCCGAGCTGGTGATCAACTACCAGCTGCTCGGCACCGACGAGGACCACTGGCAGCTGAACTGGCGAGGCAGCGTGTATATGAACATCTTCAACCAGTATGACGACAGCTTCTATCCCTGGGAACTGAACCCCGTGCGCTACAACGAGGGCGTGAACAAGGCTAAGACCTCGTCGTCAAAGAGCGTATCGTTCAACACCAAGCAGACGCTGACCCTTACACCAGCCTTCTCAAACAAGGACCACACGCTGATGATCATGGGCCGCTTCGAACTGACTTCCGGCTCATCGAACGGACAGTCGACCGAGGCCAACGGCCTGGTCACTGGCATCACCAGCCCTGCAGCAGGCGGTCTGAACTTCGTGCCCAGCTCGTGGTACAACCAGTGGCGCTCGATGTACTACACCACCCAGGTGCACTACACCTACAAGGGACGCTACGTGGCCGGCTTTGCCATGCGTGCCGACGGTACCACGAAGTTCGGTCCCGGTAACCGCTGGGGTTACTTCCCCTCTGTGTCACTGAAGTGGATTGCCAGCGACGAGCCCTGGATGCAGAAGCTGAAGCCCGTGCTCTCGATGCTCGCCGTGCGTCCCAGCTGGGGCCGCGTGGGTAACCAGCCCAACCAGAACTACCTCTACACCTCGAAATACGGTTCTACCAGCAAGTACCTTGACATGACTGCCATGGCACCGCTGAACATCCGTCTGACCGACCTGAAGTGGCAGATCGTCACCAGCTATAACCTGGGTCTCGACATTCACTTCTTCGACGAGAAGCTGAACCTCACCGTCGAGGGCTACCAGTCTACGACCACCGACATGCTCATGTCGAACTACCGCATCCCATCGAACGCAGGTTTCACGACCCTGCCCTACCGCAACAGCGGAAAGATGCGCAACACCGGTTGGGAGTTCCACATCAACACCAACAACCTGGTCAAGGCCGGCAAGTTCGTCATGGACATGAACGCCAACTTCGGTAACAACCGCAACGAGATCCTGGAGATGGATCCCTACATCCTGAACAACCTGAACACCACCTACGGCTACGGCAACGGTGAGTGGCTGCGCCGCGTGCAGCTGCACAACCCCTTCGGCGCCATCTACGGCTTCAAGTACAAGGGCGTTTACACGCACAACTACAGCACGCTGGTCAACCTGAACCTCTCTGACGAGGAGTTCAAGCAGTTCACCGCCGGCACCCTGCCCGACGAGTTCTATGAGAAGCACGGCTGGGCCAAGCGTCCCTACACGGCTCCTGTGGCCACCAATGCCGACGGCAGCCTGATTCGCGATGCCTACGGCAATCCCCTGCGCATGATGTTCAACTACACCAATGACGCCACCGGTAAGAACTACCGCTTCAACGGCGGTGACGCCATCTACGAGGATGCCAACCACGACGGCCAGATCAATGCACTCGACATCAGCTACTTAGGCTCATCACTGCCCCGACTGACCGGTGGTTTCGGCTTCACCTTCAGGCATGGCGAGTGGCGCCTCTCCACGCAGTTCACCTACCGCGTAGGCAACAAGATCATCAACATGTCGCGCCTGAACCTCGAGGCCATGACCGGCAACAACAACCAGAGCCAGGCCGTGAACTACCGTTGGCGCAAGGAGACCGACGTGACCACCATTCCGCGTGCCATGCACGGCAACTCGGCCTACAACTCGCTCATCAGCGACCGCTATGTGGAGGACGGCTCCTACCTGCGTATGAGCTACGCTCAGCTGTCATACGCCATCAAGAAGAAGTACCTCACCTGGATAGGCCTGAACCGCATCTCCTTCTACGGCTCCATCAACAACCCCTTCGTCATCACGAAGTACTCGGGTGTTGACCCCGATATCTCGCAGGGTGGATATGATCCCGCTATCGATAATGCGCAGACACCGCGCTCACGCTCGTACACACTGGGTATCACCGTGGAATTCTAAGCTACTGACAACTGAAAACAGATAACGATATGAGAAGACATGATATATATAAAAAGGTGAAGAGGCTGGCATTGCTCTCTTTTACCGCTCCGCTGCTGTTTGCCTCGTGCGGCGACTTCCTTGAGATCAAGTCGACGAGCGAAATCGTGCTGGAGGACTTCTGGAATGAAAAAGCCGACGTGGACAACATCGTGGCCGGATGCTACTCGCGCATGCAGAGCGACGATGTGATACGCCGCATGATCGTCTGGGGCGAGGCCCGCGCAGAAAACGTCACCACGGGTTCGAACATCGACAAGGACCAGAACCTGGAGAATGTGCTGCGCGAGAACATCACCACGAAGAACGCCTACACCACCTGGGACGGATTCTACGCCGTGATCAACCGCTGCAACACCGTGATCAAGTATGCACCCGGCGTGGCCGAACGCGACCCGGGCTACACACAGAGTGAGCTGCAGGCCACCATCGCCGAGGTGTCGGGACTGCGCGACCTGTGCTACTTCTACCTCATCCGCACGTTCCGCAACGTGCCCTTCTCCTTCACCGCCTATACCGACGATGACCAGATCATGGACCTGGCACCCACCTCGTTCGAGAACGTGCTCGACAGTCTGATCAACGACCTGGAGAAGGTAAAGGGACAAGCCATACGCCGCTATCCCACCACCAAGCCGATGTACCAGACGGGCCGCATCACGCAGGACGCCATCTATGCCATGCTCTGCGAGATGTATCTCTGGAAGCAGGACTACCAGAACTGCATCAAGTATGCCGACCTGGTCATCCAGTCGAAGAGAGACCTGCAGAAGGAGCAACGCGCCATCAGCATCGGTATCAGCCAGAGTGCCGACGAGGCCCGACTGAACGGATTCCCACTCGTCACCGATGCCATCACCAGCAGCACCTACGGCAATGCCTACAAGGACGTGTTTGTCGACGGTAACAGCCTGGAGACCATCTTCGAACTGGTGTTCGACAACCAGGAGGCCGGACGCTCCATGCCCAACAACAGTGCCGTCTCGTCACTCTACGGCAATGCCAAAACGACAAAGGGCTTCCTGGGCGCATCGGACGCCGTCGTCTCCGACATCGGCAAGTCGTCGCAGCGCACCATCTATGCTGACAGGAACAAGAAACTGGATGCCCGCATGTACGAATGTCTGGATCCCGAGGCTTCGACCATCACCAAGTATGTCTATGGCACCATTCGCGTGAATGCCTCGAGCAAGGAACCCGTCACCACCTATTCCAGTAAGTTCAGCGACGGATTCAACAGCTGCAACTGGATCATCTATCGCCTGACCGACATCATGCTGCTCAAGGCAGAGGCGCTCTGCCAGCTCATGGGCGAGGGATCGGAGAAGGAGGTCATCGATGCCAACGCACCGCTGCTGGCACAGGCCTTCACGCTGGTCAACGCCGTAAACAAGCGTTCGCTCTGCCAGTATCCCCTGGTCGACACTCTGCAGGCTTCGGCCTACAGCACCAAGGACCAGATGCAGACGCTCGTCTTGCAGGAACGCCAGCGCGAGCTGATGTTCGAGGGCAAGCGCTGGTACGACCTGGTGCGCCAGTGCATGCGCACCAACACCACCGACGCCGTGACGCAGGCCGCTGGACGACGCGAAGCTGTCAACGGACAGTATGTCCAGAACTTCTTCGGCAGCCAGGCTACCGGCATGTATGCCATCTTCTGGCCCTACAATGAAGAGGAAACCAAGGTGAACCTGAACCTGGCCGCTGCCCAGAACCCCGCCTTCAGCAGCGGTGAGGGAAATATCTCGAAGTGATTGAACAATGAACATTGAAAACTGAAGACTATGATTACCAAACATATCACGAAATTCCTCGCCGCCCTCGTAGTGAGCTTCGGCTTTGCCGGAGCACTCACATCGTGCTCGGATGAGCCCGACAGTGAATACTTCTACACCTTCACCGGCGAGATGATGAGCGACTACCTGAAGAATAGGTCCGAGTACAGCAGCTTCGCCAAGATTGTGGAGCGTGCCAACCTGATGGACCTGCTGGCCACCTACGGCCACTATACCTGCTTCGTGCCGGCCGACACCGCCGTGCAGACCTTCCTGAAGAAGCGCGGCCTGAACAGCATCGACGAACTGAGCGATGCCGACTGCGACACCATTGCCCGCACACACCTCGTCTCGAACATGTACACCACCTACGACATGATGGTGGCCGACCGCCTGCCGACGTCGAACATGATGGGACGCTACCTGGCCACGGCTTCCGACGAGGTCGACGGCCACCCGGTGGTGCGCATCGAGGGCCTGCCCTACGTCTACTTCGAGACGCAGAACGACTCCGTGGAGAACGGTATCGTGCAGCCCGTGAGCGAGGTCATTGAGAAGTCGAACAGCTACATTGCCGACGTGCTCAGGTCCAACGATAGCATTACCATCTTCTATGAGGCACTGGTAGCTACCGGCGTACGCGAGGAGATTCTCGGCGTGGAGGATCCTGAATGGGATCCCAAGGCACACGAGAAGAAGTACTACAAGTCGCACACATGGAATGAGGTAGCCTGGGTGCCCGACACCAAGAAGTACGGCTACACCATGTTCATCGAGCCCAACTCGGTCTATCTGGATAAATTCCAGGAGCTGGGCATCTCCACGGCCAACGGCAACCTGCGTGCCCTCTACGACCTGGCCTGCAGCATCTACGACGAGGTCTATCCCGCCGACAAGAACGCAGAAGGTCACAGCTTCGAAAACCTGACCGACAGCGTGAACCCCCTGCATCGCTTCATTCAGTACCACATCCTGAACCACTATGTGGCCGGTACGGCCGACCTGACGCCCATGATCATGAACGTGGGCGACGTGAAGAACGAGGCCTTCGGCTTCCATAGCAAGCTCATCAATCCCAATGACTGGCACAAGACGCTGCTGCCCCACACCATGATCAAGGTGGAGCAGCTCACCATGGAGAAAGACGAAAAGGGCAACGACTGCCAAGGCGCCGATGTGAACCTGGTGAACGAGCGCTTCATCAACCGCCGCTATGAGGGAGGACTGCAGATACGCGGTGCACTCATCGACTCGAAGGTCGAGACCACACCCATACACGACGCCCTGAACGGCCACTACTTCTATGTAGACGACATTGTGGCCTTCTCGAAGGAGGTGCGCGATGTGGTGCAGAACATCCGTATCCGCATGGACTTCTCCACCGTGTTCCCCGAGGTGCTGACCAATGGTCTGCGCTTTGAGGGCAACCCCCTGGCCGACGACGATCCAAATACCCCCGACGATGCCGCCGTGCCCAAGAACGGCCGCAACTACTACTTCCCCATGGGATACTTAGACGGTGTGACCTTCGACGAGTCGAACATGAAGTTCGTGCTGCGCCGCCCGCACTCGAACTTCTGGTCGTGGCAGGGCGACGAGTGGAACCTCTTCGGCGACTACGACATCACCTTCCGCATTCCGCCCGTGCCCTATACCGGTGAGTGGCAGCTGCGCTTAGGATTCTGCGCCATTGAGACACGAGGCGTCATGCAGGTGTACTTCGACGGCGTGCCCCAGGGCATTCCTCTCGACATGACGAAGTTCCTGAACAGCGAGCTCTACATCGGTAGCAGCTGGGGTGCTGACGAGTTCGACGAGAAACTGACGAACTACAACAAGAAGACTGTTGAGGAGAAGGCCGAGGAGCAGAAACTGCTGAAGAACCTCGGTGCCTATCGCGGCGGACGGTCGATGTACCACTTCAATCCTTCCAACGGTGACAAGAACACCTTCTGCGGTAATCCGCGCACCTACCGGCGAATACTGTGCCAGACCACCATCGATGCCAACTCGGACCACTACATCCGTTTCCGCGTGGCCAGCGACGGTAAGCAAGGCAACGACAATGAGTTCATGCTCGACTACTTCGAGATGGTGCCCAAGAGCGTCTATAGTGTCGACGGTGACGGCGATATGGAGGACGATCTGTAAATGACTGAAAACTGAAAATTGAAGATTGTAAATCGAAAATTGAAGATTATGATTACCAAGAATATCAAAAGAATCCTCCGTGTGGGCACGGCGTGCTGCGCCGTTGCCGCCGCGCTCGTCGCTTGCTCAGACACTTGGGATGAGCATTACGAGGGAACCGTCGATGGCGTGATCCACAGTTCGCTGTGGACGGCCATCCAGCAGAATCCCGAGCTGAGCAACTTTGCCAGCGTCCTCGAGGCCACCGGCTACGACAAGTCGTTGGGAAGCAGCCAGGTGTTCACGGTGTTTGCACCGACGAACGCCAGCTTCTCGCAGGCCGAGGCTGCCAAGCTCATTGAGCAGTACAACAAAGAACGCCAGACCGTGAACGACGACGAGAACACCGTCATCAAGGAGTTCGTTCAGAACCACATCGCTCTGTACAACCGCTCGGTGTCGAGCCTGACCAACGACTCCATCCTGCTGATGAACCGCAAGTATGCCTTGCTGAAGCAGGGACAGATTGACCGCAGTCACTTCCTGACCTCCAACCAGGTCTACGACAATGGCGTGCTCTTCACGCTCGACAACGTGATTGACTTCTCGTCAAACATCTTCGAGTATCTCCGCAAGGATCCCGATTTGGACAGCGTGCGCAGCTTCCTCTACAACCCGCTGTTCTATCACAAGGAGTTCGATGCAGAGAGCAGTGTCGAGGGAGGACTCGACAGCCTGGGCCGCACCGTCTATCTCGACTCGGTGTTCATCCAGCGCAACGAGCTCTTCAGCTATCTGGGACGCCTGAACACTGAGGACAGCACCTACTGGGCTTTGTTCCCCACGAACGATGTTTGGCAGAAACTGGTCGATGAGTACTCGCAGTACTTCGTCTACGACGACAAGGTGGGCGACCTGCTCACCGAGGGCGATCCCGACTCGCTGGCCTATACGAACGCCCGCTTAGCCATCCTCGACGGCACCACCTTCAGCCGCACGACCAACGAGCTGCTGCTCTCGCGCAAGAAGACTTCGACCACCTTGAACGACTCGGTCTACTCGTTGGCAGCACCGCTCGACTACACCTATCGCCAGTACTACTGGGGAGCCAACTTCAACTATTATATGTACTACAACCCCCTGGATCCCGAGCGCGGCGTGCTGGCCGAGAGCGACAGCGTGCAGTGCAGCAACGGACAGGTGATGAAGGTTCACGACTGGAAGATTGACCCGAGGCAGAGCTTCAACCAGTGGATCATCGTCGAGGCCGAGGCTCAGAACAGTATCCAGAAGATTGGCAAGACCTGGAACGGAAAGGACTCCGTCGACCTGGCCGTAGGCGAGGAAAAGAGCGTAGACAATCCCAAGTACAGGGGCAAGGTATGGAGCAACGCGTTTGTTGAGTTCAAGCCACTGGTAGCCACCCAGTCGCCTACGATTACGTTCAACATCAGGGGTGTGCTCTCGAACATGGGCTACGACATCTACATGGTCTGCGCACCCGCCCTGGCCAACGACAGTATGGCCACGGAAGCACAGAGCCTGCCCACCTCCATGCGCTGCACGCTGCAGTACCACGACAAGAAAGGCAAAATGCAGAGTGAACGTATGAGTACGGGCGACGTCGAGACGGCTGCCATCACCACCAACAACTCGGGTGTGGCCACCACGACCGGTACGGGAATGGACTATATCCTGCTGGCCAACGACTTCAAGTTCCCCGTGGCCTCCTTTGGCCTCTCGGAGTCCGACGCACAGGTGTCCATCTTTGTCGAGAACCGCGTGCTGAACAGCCAGATTACCCGTGGCACACATACACGTACCATGCGCATCGACTGTATCCTTCTGGTGCCCCATGGCACGCTGGAGGTCACCGATGCACTGCCCGAGGATCCCTCCATTCCGCAAGGACTCTGGGGTACACCCGGTCTGCTGATGTATCCTCACGGCAAGGACAATCCCCATTGGTTCTATATGGCTCGCTAACATTCATCAATATAATATAAGGAATATATGGATATGAAACGATATATCTTATTCGGACTTACCATGCTGCTGGCCTTCCCCCTGAGCGTAGCCGCACAGGACGACGACTCTGACGAGGAAGAGGGCACACAGACCGCTGTGCGTACCTTCACGCCGAAGCAGAAGAAGTATGAGACGCGCACCATCAAGGGAATGGTGGTCGACGCCACAACGCAGCAGCCCATTGCGGGCGCCATTGTCCGTGCGGCAGAGATCGACGGATACAGTGTGCTCACCGAGGACAACGGCAGCTATGAGCTGAAGGTTCCACTCTTCTCGACAGCCATCACGGTGACGTCGCCCGACTACAATCTGGTGCGCATCGGCCTGCAGGAGGGCGACACGCAGCGCACCGCCAAGCTCTATCCGTCGACCTTCGACCAGGAGTATGCAGCTCAGACCAACGTGCGCAACGAGTACACCGCCACCGACTTCAAGTACACCAACGCCATCAATATCAAGGACGAGGTGCAGAAGCAGCTCGGTGCCCAGGTCTACACCAATGGCCACAACGGAACGCCCGGCGTGGGCAGCACCATGTTCATTCAGGGTCTGAACTCGCTCAACGTCAACGCCCAGCCGCTGGTGGTCATCGACAACGTCATCGTGGACCAGCAGTATGGCCGCGAGCTGTTGCACGACGGCTTCTACAACGACATCCTGACGAGCCTGAACCCTGCCGACATCGAGAAGGTCACCGTGCTGCGCAACGGTACGGCCCTCTACGGCTCGAAGGGCGCCAACGGCGTGATACTCATCCAGACCCGCCGCAACAAGTCCATGGCCACGCGCATCACGGCCAACATCTCGGCCGGCGTGACACTCGAGCCCAAGTACATCTCGGTGATGGATGCCAGCGGCTATCGCGGCTACGCCTCCGAGCTGCTCAAGTCGACCAACACGCGACTGAACTCGTTCAAGTTCCTCGACGAGAAGCAGGTGCTGGAGAACGGACAGCGTAACTACTACTACGACCTGTATCACCAGAACACCGACTGGAAGGACTACGTCTACCACACCGCCATGACCCAGAACTACGGCATCAACATCGAGGGCGGTGATGACGTGGCCAACTACAACCTCTCCGTGGGCTACACCACCGCACAGAGCACGCTGAAGAACAACGACATGGACCGCCTGAACGTGCGTTTCAACACCGACATCTCGCTGCTCAAGCAGCTGTCGGTGCGCTTCGACGCTTCGTTTGCCAACCAGACCCGCAACCTGCGCGACGACGGTGCTCCCTTGAGCTACGACGAAGGCACTCCCACCAGCCCCGCCTTCCTGGCCTACGCCAAGAGCCCCTTCCTGAGCGCCTACAGCTATGGTCGTGGCGTCTTCTCGAAAGACCATTACGACGTGGACAAGGAGAGCTACCTGAGCGAGGCTTTGGCCAACTACAAGAACTACAACTGGCGACTGGGCAACCCCGCCGCCCTGCTGGAATACTCAGATGCCGAGAACAAGAACCGCTTCGAGAACTCCATGCTGAACCTCACGGTGACGCCGAAGTTCCAGTTCAACCGCAACCTCTCGCTCAGCGAGCACTTCAGCTACAACCTGGTCAACACCAACGAGCAGTACTACATCCCCATCAACGGCACGCCCGACTACTACGTGTCGAGCATCGGCGACTATCGTGAAAACGAGGTGCGCTCGCTGGCCTCTAAGCAGAACTCCGTGCAGAGCGACACCCGCCTGGACTGGAGCAACCGCTACGACGCCCACTTCCTGCACGTCTTCGGCGGTGCCCGCATCAACTGGGAGAGCTTCAGCAGCAACTCGCAGGTGGGCTACAACACGGGTAACGACAAAACCCCGTTCATGAGCAAGGACCTGAAGAACGTCGACGTCATCGGCATCAACGAGAACTGGAACTCACTGTCATGGTATGCCCAGGCCGAGTACAACTACAAGAGCCGCTACTACCTGCAGGCCAACCTGACCATCGACGGCTCCTCGCGCTTCGGACGCGATGCCGGCTGGCTCCATCTGTTCAATGTGGGCTGGGGCGTGTTCCCCGGTGTCCAGGCATCCTGGGTCATGAGCAATGAGCCTTGGCTGGCCGGTGTCAACGGCATCGACTACCTGCGCCTGAACGTGGGCTACGATGTCAGCGGTAACGACGACATCGACTACTATGCCTCGCGCAGCTACTTCCAGGCCTCGCAGTTCCTGCACACGGTCTCGGCAAAGTCGTTCGGAGGCATCGGCAACACCGAGATCCAGTGGGAGACCACACGCCGCCTGAATGCCGGCCTTGAGGGCAACTTCCTCAACAACCGCCTGTCCCTGTCGCTGAACTACTTCCGTTCCAACACCGACAACCTGCTCACCCGCCAGGCCGTGGGCTATCTCTCCGGTCTGAAGCAGAACTGGAGCAACGCCGGCAAGCTGGAGAACCAGGGCTTCGACGTCACCGCCAGTGTGAAGATGCTTGCACTGAAGGACTGGCAGTGGCAGTTGGGCGCCAGCATGGGCCACTACAAGAACAAGATTACCGAGCTGGCCGACGGCGCCACCACCCTCGACCACGAGCTCTATGGTGCCACCATCCGTACAGAGGTGGGCCAGGCAGCCAACCTGTTCTATGGTTACAAGACCGTGGGCGTCATCTCCACTTCGGAGGAAGCGCAGGCTCTGGGCCTGTTCGTCTATGACGACAACGGCGTGGACAAGCTCTATTTCGAGGCCGGCGACATGCAGTTTGTTGACTTGGACAACAACCACGAGATCAATGAGAACGACCGCGTAATCATTGGCGATCCCAACCCCGACATCTATGGCAACATCTTCACCAGCGTGGCCTGGAAGCGCCTGAAGCTCGACGCCCGCCTGAACTACTCGCTCGGTGGCGACGTGTTCAACTACCAGCGCATGCAGCTCGAGTCGGGCAGCCGCTTCATGAACCAGACCACGGCCATCTACCGCCGCTGGCAGGCCGAGGGACAGCAGACCGACATTCCTCGCATCACCTTCCAGGATCCCTTGGGCAACTCGCGCTTCAGCGATCGTTGGATCGAGGACGGTTCCTACCTCCGCCTGAAGTCTGTCACCCTGAGCTACGACCTCCCTGTGAAGTCCGAGTACATCCAGGGATTCCAGTTCTGGCTTCAGGGCAACAACCTGCTCACCTTCTCGAAGTATCTGGGTTCCGATCCCGAATTCAGCCTCTCGGGCAGCATCATCGGGCAGGGCATCGACCTGGGCCGTCTGGCACAGAGCCGCAGCATCGTGGCTGGTGTGAAGATCAACCTGTAATATTGAAAATCTAAAATAGAAATTGAAGATTATGAAGACTTTCAAGACAACATATTTCCATGTGACGGGTCGGGTTAGCTGCGGCATTGCCGCAGCCCTGATGGCCCTGGCTACCTTTACCTCCTGCGAGGACTTCTTCGACCAGGAGTCCGACCACGTCATCTACGTTGAGAACGACGCCATGAACAACTGGTCGGATACGGTCTACAACGTCACGGGTATCCTGAGCAAGCTGCAGGTAGTGGCCGACCGCACCATACTCCTTGGCGAGTTGCGTGGCGACCTGGTGTCGCTCACCAGCACCGCCGATGCCGACCTGCGCGAGATTGCCTCGTTCAATGTCAGCGACGACAATGTCTATAACGAACCGGGCGACTACTATGCCATCATCAACAACTGCAACTACTTCATTGCCAAGGCCGACACCGCGCTGCGCAGCAACCGCGACGAGTACATCTTCCTGAAGGAATATGCCGCCGTGAAGGCCATCCGCGCGTGGACCTACCTGCAGTTGGCCCTGAACTATGGCAGCGTGCCCTTCGTGGTCGAGCCTATCCTCACCAAGGAGCAGTCCGAGCTCGACTATCCCCGCTACGACCTGGCCGCCATCTGCGAGTATTTCATCAACGACCTGAACGACCTTCCCGCCAGCTTCGACGTGAACGAGTATCCCGACTACGGCGACAAGCTGCGCAGTAACAACTCGCGTTTCTTCTTCTTCCCCATCAACATCATGCGTGCCGAGCTCAACCTCTGGTTGGGCAGCACCAAGGGTAAGAACGCCGGCAAGAGCAACTTCGAGCAGGCAGTCTACTACTACTGCAAGTACATCAGCGAGCGCAATGGCGACAACTCGGCCTATCCCAATGGCGCCGACCTCTACATGTGGGCACCGGGCAGCACGTCATGGCTGAGCCATCTGAGCATCAACAGCATCACAAGCCAGTTCAGCGACGAGACCTATAGCAGCCGAAGCGAGCTGATCACGATGATTCCGGGCGACTCTATCCGCGCCGAGGGCAACTACAGCGAGCTACGCAACCTCTTCAACTCGACCGATGACAACAACTACAAAGTGAGCATCGTGCCTTCTGCACGCATCATCGAGCTGTCCGAATCGCAGCCCAACTGCTGCCTGTCAAGCAACGGCAAGTCGGTCATCTATGCACCCTCCGGTCTGGCCGACCACGAGTCGGGCGACCTTCGCCTGTCCATGTTCTGGAGAGAGAGCTACACCTTCGACCGCACCACCGGCGACCGCATCGAAACGCAGCAGATCCGCAAGTACAGCACGCGCAACGTCCACATCTATCGCCGTCAGATGCTCTATCTGCACCTGGCCGAGGCACTCAACAACGCCGGCCAGCCCCGTGTGGCCTTCAAGATCCTGCAGCGCGGTCTTTCACAGAAGATCTTCGAAGATGAGGTCTATCCGCTGTGCAACGAGAGCGACTCCACATGGATTGACACCTACCTGAAGTTCCCCGATTCGCGCTTCGAAGTGCTCGAGGCCGAGGACATCACCGGCACCGGCCGTCTGGCCAACCGCAACATGGTGGGTATTCACAGCCGCGGCTGTGGCTGGACGCCCATGAACGAGTATTACAAGCTCGTGGCCGACACGGTTGAGACCGATCCTGCCAAGTACGAGCAGGTCAAGCTCGAGCAGCAGGCACAAGTGGAGCGCCTCCTGCTTGACGAGGCCGCCTTGGAGACCGCCTTCGAGGGCGTGCGCTTCTACGACCTCATGCGCTTTGCCATGCGTCAGGACAACCCCGGCGAGTTCATGAAGGAGCATGTCTATGCCCGCCGCGGCAAGGCCAACGCCGCCACGGTGCAGGGCGAAATCCAAAAGGACCTGGGCAACATACAGAACTGGTATCTCACCTGGAAGGGCATGACCAAGTAATAGTCCCTGCTCTTGCAGCAGACTATATCAACATCGACGGCAAGCGGAGTCATTCCGCTTGCCGTCGCTGTTGTTAGGCAGTTTTCTTACTGCAAAAGTATACATCTTATTTTGGGGTACAAACTTTCTGGCAGTTTTCTTTGCTGATTCGCATATTATTTGTATTTTTGCAACCGATCAGGCCAGCCACATGGTGGCAGGGCGGGTCAAAGACATCGATGGAATCCAGAGGCCGACGATGCCGCTTGTGATGTGCAAACAAAACAAAGAAAGATGATGGAACATAATAATGTCGCCAGTATTGAAGAACTTCCTGTTGCCGCAGAGCCAGCTATAGCGTATGGAACAAATTCATACGCTGATGTACTTTATATGTTGCACACTATGCCAATTACTCAGGAAGTGAAGGAAAAGGTTGGAAGACGGTTGATTATGGAAGTGACTTGCGAGAACCTCTCCCGGACATTCCGCCAACTTGACCATTTGCTCACTTTGGAAAGTAACTGGGATGGCTATGGTGCCCTGCCTGTTTCACGCAAAGTGATAAACAATGTGAAAATGGTACTCGGAATATCCGACGATGAAGACTGGAAAAACTGGGTTGTGGGCCCTGAGCCAAATGCAACCCTATGCCTTGTGTCGAAGAAAAACAGGGCAAGCATCAGTATTGGTGATAACGAATTCTCCTATTACGCTTATATTAGAGGCAAGGAAGAAGGCAGAAATCATGTGCCCTTTAGTCCAAAGGGGGTTTTATCAGTAATGCAAGGATTGAACCGATGACGGAAAGCACTAATAACACCATTTCCGATGAAGAGCAAATAGCTCGCATCATCAACCGCGAATGGATGGCAGGCAACATCCTTCTTCCAATGGCTTTTGCTTTAAGACTGAACGAAACATATCTTTCGGTGAATAGGCTTTGTGTTGAATCATACGACGAGGATGTAAAACGATTTGTAAATAATCACAAGAGCTATCAGACATCGTCAGGAGACTCCTATTTCAGAGCATTGTTAGATGTTGGAAATGTGCGCTCTATAAAAGTATCCAATGAAGGAAACCCGATTGAGATAGCCGTTGAAGTAGAAACACGGGATTTACATATAAAGTCTCATGCTGGAATTTTTGTTAGAGCAGAAGACAAAAACATCTTTCCAGGGAAGAAAGACACCGATGATTTGTTGCCGACAGGTGTCTCCTCTGAGTTCGTGTTACAAAAAATCAGGTGGGAACTGCTCGACTTAGCTGTGCTTCAACAATGTAAACTATAACAACGGCGACGGCAAGCGGAGTCATTCCGCTTGCCGTCGCCGTTGTTATGCAGTTTTCCCTGTGAACATGATACTGTATTGTAACACATTCTCATGTTTGTCTTGCCCTATTACAATATTCCTTAAATGTTCTGGCAGACATTGAGATGCCTCTGGCAGCGTTCCTGTCTATACCGTAAGTAAATGGAATAGGCAGTCTCTTATATTCCTCCAGTTCTATCTTGATGCGAAAGGGTTTATCATAGCCTTTATACGTTTTCACATATTTCGTTTCTTTATCACTGCGTAAGACTTCACTGGCATCAACAGCTTCATACCCGATTACTTTGTAATATCCATATAATGCGAGTATTTGCAAATTACTTTATATCAGCGATTTGCAAGTTAAACGGTAGAAAAGTGGTGACGTGAATTCTGAATAGATTGAAAAAGATGAAGATTTAACACTTTTAACTTTATGAAAGGACAAAATGGATGAGAAAGTGCAGATTTTTGGGGGGGGGCGTTATTATTGCTTATGCGGATAGTTTTTAGATGACGAGCCATTAATGCAACGGACTGTCGAGGCTTTCTTTAGGGATATACTGGATTTGATGTAAAAATTCGGGGACGAAGCATACGAAAGTGCTCCGTCCCCGAATGATATTGGGTGTAAGAATGTTTACTTAATCACGACCTTGAGCTTTGCTCGAGCTCGCTCACGCTCGATAAAACATGAGCAAGCTCTGCTTTATGCTCACTTAATCACGACCTTGGGCTATGCCCGAGCTCGTTCACGTTCGGAAAAGCTCAAGCAAGCTTGGCTTTTCACTCACTTAATCACGACCTTCTTGCCGTTCACGATGAACAATCCCTTCGTGGGCTGCATCACGCGGCGACCCTGCAGGTCGTAGACAGCAGCGTCCTTGGTGTCGGCATCCGTCTTGACGGTGCTGATGCCAGTGGTCTCGCCCTCATGCACGATAGTCAGTCGGCGGGCACCGGCAGACTCAGACTTGGACAGCTGAACCCAGCACTTGCCAGCGGCCAGCACACCGGCATCCTTCACCCATACGAAGCTGCTGCCGCCATTGAGCACGTAGTGGTCGTACTCCTCCATGTCGGCGTCGGTGAATGTCTTAGCCACAAGCGTACCCTTGAAGTGCTCGCTGTCGTAGTCCACGTTGTCGGGGTCGCTGCTGCTCACGATGATGCTCACCTCAACCTCCGTGTCGTTGTCGTTGTAGATGAAGTAAGGCATCTCTTCTGCTATCACGCTCAGCTCGTCGGTCAGTACCACCTCAGTGTTGGTCACGTTCTGCACCGAGTAGAGGTTCACGCCTGCTACGGCATTCTCTATCTGTCGCTTGTCGGCATCGATGCGGGCCATGTAGCTCTTGGCGGGGATGGTCAGCGTGACGCGCGACACTTCCACCTTGGCGGTGTTGCTTGCAGTGCTGAGTGCGGCGATGGCTGCCCCAACCTCTGCCTGCGTAGCGTCGGGATTGTCCTTCACGGCCTTGGCAGCGTCGATGGCATCCTTCAGGTCGTTGGCAGCCTCGGGATTAGTTTCCTTGATGCTCTCGTAGTAGGCCTCGGCAGCGGCGATGTCGTCGCTCAGCTCGTTCTTGGTCTCGGTCAGCACAGTCTGCTCGGCCGTCGTCTTGGCGGTAGTGATGGCCGACAGAGCGTCGTCCACATCGTCCTGCGTAGCGTCAGCGTTGTCCTTCACAGTCTTGGCAGCATCAATGGCATCCTTCAGCGCTTCGGCTGCGGCGGGGTAGCTGCCCTTGATGCTCTCGTAGTAGGTCTCTGCCTCGGTGATGGCATCGTTCAGCGCGGTCTTGGTCTCAGTCAGCACAGTCTCTTGCGTAGCTGTCTTGGCAGCGGCAAGCGCTGCGATGGCAGCGTCAACCTGCTCCTGCGTAGCGCCGGCGTTATCCTTCACGCCCTTGGCTGCATCGATGGCTTCCTTCAGGGTGTTGGCAGCGGTGGTGTGGCCGTTCTTGATGCTCTCATAGTAGGCCTCGGCAGCGGTGATGTCATCGTTTAGTTCGTCCTTGGTCTCGGTCAGCACGGTCTGCTCGGCTGTCGTCTTGGCACTTGCGAGTGCAGCGATGGCTGCTTCAACCTCAGCCTGCGTAGCGTCGGCGTTATCCTTCACGGCCTTGGCTGCATCGATGGCATCCTTCAGGGTGTTGGCTGCGGCGGTGTGGTCGTCCTTGATGCTGTTGTAGTAGGTCTCAGCAGCGGTGATGTCGTTGTTCAGCGCGGTCTTGGTCTCGGTCAGCACGGCTCCCTCGGCAGTAGTCTTGGCTGTGGTCAGTGCCGACAGTGCATTGTTGACTTCCTCCTGCGTAGCGTCGTCCTTTTCCTGCATGGCCTTGGCCGTGTCGATGGCAGTCTTCAGTGCGGCTGCAGCCCCGGCGTGGTCATCCTTGATGCTCTCGTAGTAGATCTCAGCCAAGATGATGGCTTTGTTCAGGTTGGTCTTGTTGGCCACGATAGTAAAGGTGGCGGTGGCTGTGCCGCTGTAGTTGCCCGTACCGGTGACGGTCACGGTGGCGGTGCCGGTATTGACGTTGTTCGAGTAGGCCACGGTGTAGTCGGTGTTCAAGACGAGTTCGGTCTCGCCGTCCATTACATAGACAGTCGGCTCAATGGCACTGCCCGTCCAAGTCTGGTCGGCAATCCACTCAATCCAGCTGTCCTGCAGGTTCTTGGCGTAAGTCACCACTACCCATACGTTGGCCTCGGGCATGGTGAATGACCATGTGCCGTTCTCTTCATTCTTCGTCACGTTGATGTCGCTCACCAGACTGGGGTTATCGCCGCCCCCCGTGAGGATTGCGGAAGCAGCCTCCCACGAGGTATAGCCGCGAACGGTCACGTCCTTTGCCGAGTAGCCCTCGTTGGGTGTGACGGTCACCGTCACCACGTCGTCATAGACGGCCTGCGTAGCGGCAGCACCGCCCACGCTGAAGGCTACCGTGCCGTGCAGCGACTCGCCAACCATCAAATCGAACGGCGTTGTGGCATAGTATTCAATCTCCAGTTCCACATTGCCCTCAGGCATTGTCAGTGTCCACTGGTTGTCGGCACTCTTCGTTACGGCCACCTCTTCGTCCGTAGCCTGTGCCCATGCGCCCGTCATGCCAATCATGGCGGCGAGCGTCAGAAGAAATCTTTTCGTTGTCTTCATATTGATTCTTTTCTTTAATGTTTTAATTTTATGTTATTTCTTTTGTCTGACGGCTCTGATATGGCGATGCCTGGGTGTCGGTGCCTGGGTGTGGCATGACGGGTATGTCCATGTTTTCCGAGTCGTCCTTTTTTCTGAATCTGTTGTTCTTTCGTGCG
>Ga0247611_10002835_pt1 | contig 26892 bp, 23 predicted proteins | sample 177DNAGHGhighgp2_FD_192422 | JGI IMG/M metagenome (GOLD analysis project Ga0247611, IMG submission 192422) | Sheep rumen microbial communities from Palmerston North, Manawatu-Wanganui, New Zealand - 1770 DNA GHGhigh gp2 | ecosystem: Host-associated > Mammals > Digestive system > Stomach > Rumen... | reverse complement strand
GCCCCGTCGAGGGCATCACCTTCTGGGACGACATGCCCGGCGTGCGCCACAACTACAGCTACTTCCCCATCTTCGTCGATGCCGAGAGGTACGGTATGACGCGTGATGAACTATATTTCAAGATGCGTGAGCAGAGAATCCTTGCCCGCCGCTACTTCTACCCCCTCATCAGCTCTTTCTCTACCTACCGGGGCCTGCCTAGCGCCACCCGAGAGAACCTGCCCAATGCCACCCGCATGGCCGACACCGTCCTCTGCCTCCCCATCCACCATCAACTCACCGACACCGACCTCACCCGCATCCTCGACCTGATCGTCAAGTAACATGGCTCAAGAACCTAAAAAGAAACTCATGCTCCTGGGCGGGCTGCGCTACTTGTTGCCCGTCATCGAGGCAGCCCATCGCCACGGCATCCATGTTATTACAGTGGACTACCTGCCCAGCAACATCGCCCACAAGTACAGCGATGAGTACCACAACGTGAGCATCATCGACAAGGAGGCCGTGCTCAAGCTGGCCCAGGAACTGCAGATTGACGGTATCATGTCATTTGCCGTGGATCCCGGTGTCGTGGCAGCCGCCTATACCGCCGAGAAAATGGGCTTGCCGTTCCAGTGCAGCTATGAGGCAGCCTGCATCCTGCAGGACAAGTCGCGATTCCGCCGATTCCTTGCCGATAACGGCTTCAACGTGCCCAATGCCCGCGGCTACAGCGAGGCCGACGATGCCCTCAAGGACGTTGACTACTTCAACTGGCCCGTCATCGTCAAGCCCGTGGACAGCGCCGGCAGCAAAGGCGTCACCCGCGTCGATGATCCCGCCGACCTCCCCGCCGCCATCGCCCACGCCCTCGACTGCTCCCCCTCCCGCCACTACATCATCGAGGACTTCCTGGAGAAAGCAGGTTTCTCATCCGATACTGATAGCTTCTCGGTGGACGGAGATTTAGTTTTCTGCACTTTCAACAACCAGTATTTTGACGAGGATGCAGAGAATGAATACACGCCAGCGGCTTATAGCTGGCCATCATCATTAGAGCAGGATGTACAAGACGAACTGCGTCGAGAATTGCAGCGATTGGTGACCTTGCTGGGCATGAAAACCGGCTTGTATAACATAGAGACCAGGCTGTGCTCCAATGGCAAGGCTTATATCATGGAGGTATCGCCTCGCGCTGGTGGCAACCGTCTGGCCGAGATGCTGAAATATGTAACTGGTGAGGACATCATCGAGCGAGCAACGTTAGCCGCTGTATCCGAGCAATTCCAATCCATTCCTCATGGTGCAGACCAGACCAGACAGCACGTCGTGGAAATCATTCTTCATGCCAACCAGTCGGGCACATTCTCACATTTGGAGATTGCACCAGAGTTGAGGCCTATCATCATCGAAGAAGACCTGTGGATACAACCCGGCACCCAGGTGGAAACCTTCACAGGAGCCAATATGGCCATCGGCACCCTCGCCTTTAAGGCTGATTCTCAAGAGAATGTGAGCCAAATCATCCAACAAGCAAAACAAGGCGTAAAAGTAGTGGTGTCGTGACTAATAATCCAAAGTCCATAGGAGGTTATTTTGAGCTGGAACTGCCGCAAGGTTCCGAATACCACAATGCAGCCATTGCCCTAAATACGGGCCGCAACTGCTTGGAGTATATCCTGTGGGCGCGAGGTTACAGTCGAGTCTATCTGCCTTATTACTCTTGTGAGGTATTGCTTGAGCCGTTCAATAAGTTGGGTGTCGAATACACGTTCTATCACATCAATGAACATTTAGAACTCGATGAAGATATCCACTTGCAAGATGGCGATGCCCTGCTGTGTATCAACTATTTCGGCCTCAAGCAGGACCATGTCGAAAGGCTTGTGGAGAAATACGGCCAACAACTGATTGTTGACAATACCCAGGCCTTCTATGCACAACCCCTTGAGGGCATTGACACCTTCTACAGCTGCCGCAAATTCTTTGGTGTGGCCGATGGTGCCTATTTGTATTGTGACAAGTCTCTTGGCTTGGAATTGGAGCAGGACCAGTCATGGGACAAAATGACACACCTGTTAAAACGAATAGATATATCATCCGAAGCTGCATATAAAGAGTTTTCTCAACACGAAGAGCAGTTAAAGGGAAATTCCATCAAGTCAATGTCTGCCCTGACGCATCGCATCATGTCGTCCATCGACTGCCAGCAGGCAGCCCAGCGTCGCCGCGACAATTACCGCATGCTAGATGAGTCTCTGAAAGACAAAAACCGCATTTCACTGCCGTTAGCCGACAATGTGGTGCCCATGGTTTATCCCTTCCTCACCGACAATGAAGACCTGCGCAAACGCTTAATCGACAACAAGATATTCGTGGCCCAATACTGGCCCAACGTGTTGGATTGGTGCAACGAAGACTGTACCGACCATCAACTGACAAAGCATCTCCTCCCGTTGCCCATCGACCAACGCTACGGCACCGAGGAAATGCAGCAAATCATTGAACTGATATGAAAGAAAAATTAAAAATATTGGTTTTAGGTGCAACATCTAATGAGATATCCATTGTGGAAAGAGTTCATGAAATGGGTATGTATGCGATCGTAACTGATTATCACACGGATTGGCATGACAGTCCTGCTAAATATGTTGCTGACGAAGCGTGGAACATCAGTTGGAGCGATATCCCTGCATTGAAAGACAAATGTATCGAATGCGGGGTAAGAGGTGTATTGGCCGGCTATAGCGAGTTTAGGGTCAGCTGTATGATTGATTTATGTGAGTCTCTTCATTTGCCTTGTTACATTAATCGTCAACAACTGGAGATAACTCGCGACAAATTGAAATTCAAAAACTTTTGTCGTCAGTTCAATATTCCTGTCGTTCCTGATTACGGCCCCGATGATGAAATTGTGTACCCCGTGATTATCAAACCAACCGATCGTGCAGGAGGCATTGGCATCAATGTGGCCTACAATGCAGAGGAGTATGCGCGGTATCTTGACTGTGCCTTGTCCCTATCCCCATCTAAAACTGTCATCGTTGAGGACTTCATCTCTGATGGAATGAAGTTTGACAGTGCATACTATATAGAGAACGGTAAGTCGTACTTAATAGAAACTTGTGACACCGTGATGCTTAATAGGGAAAAAGGTTCAGAAAAAGTACAGAATGCATGGACCTTTCCTTCCCAGCACGAGAAAGAATATATAGAGAAAGTGGATGGGGCTGTCAGGCAGATGTTAGACAGTCTTGACATGCCATGTGGTGTCGCCAATATATCTTTTTTCTATCGAAATGGGAGTTTTTACATCTTCGAAACGGGCTTCCGCTTGGGAGGAGGACATTCCTTTGATTACCAACGTGTCAGCGGTGGTGTGGACTATCTTGAGAAGATGTTGGAATACGCTGTCAGCGGTCGTTGTGCCGACACCAAGATTGAGTTGCCTGATGATAGGGGATATGCACTGACTTATAATGTATATGCCGAATCATCAATTAGTGGCAAAATAGAGGAAATAGAGGGGCTTGACACGATTTGTGAGCAACCTGGACTAATAACGTTTGTCCAGATGATGCAAAAGGGAGATGTTGTTGAGAAAGGGAATGCTTTCTTGCTAATGAAATGTACATGGCATTCTTCATCCATTAATCAGATTCTGGATAATGTCAACGAAGTGAACAAGATTGTTCGGGTCCGGGTTAATGATGTGGATTTTGCAGTTTGTTATCAGTTAGGTGAGAAAGATATTCTAAATAAATTTAATTAAATCGTTGATATGAAGATTGGGTTGCTGAAGGAAACAAAGTTTCCAATTGACAATAGGGTTGCACTGACGCCAAAACAGGTAAGATATTTAAAAGACAAGTATCCCAATTGTGATATTGTCGTCGAGTCGTGTGATTGGCGTGCATACTCTGATGACATGTATGTTGACGAAGGTATAGAAGTGGTTACAAGTCTAGATGACTGTGACGTCCTCTTTGGCATCAAGGAAGTAAAGATTGATACTCTGATTCCGAATAAGCACTACTTCTTCTTCGGCCATTTTGCCAAGCAGCAACCATACAACCGCCCCCTTTTACAGGCAATGATGGCTAAAGGAATTACATTCTCAGACTATGAATATCTTGTTGATGATGCCAATCAGCGGGTCTGTGCCTTTGGATGGTGGGCAGGCATTGTCGGCGTATACTATACATTGCGAGGGTATTTGTTGCGCAAGGGCGATATGTCACTGCCCAAGCCTGATAAGAGCTTCACCAAGGATCAGATGATTGAATTGCTTAATTCAGTGAGCTTTGATTCCGTAAAAATTCTTATCTCTGGTGATGGACGTGTATCACAAGGGGCTCAGTACATGTTAAATGAAATAAAGGCTAAGCAGCTGACCGAAGATGAATTCCTGAGCGATAAAAGGACTGAAGGACTGTCATATTTCGTCGCAGACATCGACAAACTTGTCTATCCAAAATCTGACAAAGCGCCATTCGATGAGAAGTCATTTTTTGCCCATCCTGAAGAATATGAGAGCAATTTCATGAAATATGGTTGCAAAGCTGACGTTTATCTTTCGTGTCATTTTTGGAATCCCCAGGCTCCCGTGTATTTGAGTGCTGAAGATTTGAGGAATCCCGATTTGCACCTGCAGATCATCGGTGACATCACCTGTGACATTAAGGGAAGTGTCAAGTCAACCCTTAGGTCCTCGACCCATGACAACCCCTATTATGATTACAATCCAGAAAGCGAGACTGAAGAACCGCCTTTCTCGTCTCCAAAGAATATATCGGTCATGGCTGTTGACACCTGTCCTAACGCCCTTGCGCTCGATTCCAGTGACTATTTTGGCGAGAGGTTGATAGAATGTGTTTTCAATGATTGGTTGTCAACAGGGACCCCCAATGACATTGTTAAACGTTCGACCATCCTGCAAGATGGTAGTCTAACAGAAAGATTCTCTTATCTGACCCACTTCGCCAGTCAACTGCAATAACGTGGAACCTCGTTTGATAAAAATATCTTTCGACGAACTGCGGCAGAATGATTTCTCCCGCTTCTCGGATGCCGAGGGAATCTTGTCGTCAGGACTTGAATTATATCGTAAAGCACAACTCGACAATCCTTACACCGATGATACATCCACGGCATATGTCCTTGCAGTGGTTGATGATTTGATTGTTGGCCGCCACATGATGTTAAACACAAAGCTGAAAGTGGGCGATGAAATCATTGACATCAAGACAGGTGGTGGAATTCTTATTTCAAGTAAATCTCGAGGAATGGGTATAGGCTCTCGCATGATGGACGAAGCAATGGAACTGGAGGAATCAGACCTCTATTATGGTGCCCTGTACACGCGTGCTGCTTATGATATTATCCGCAAAAAAGATACGATGCTTGAAATTCCTCACTATGTGAAATTCATTCACAAGGGAATTAAGTGCATCCTCGATTTGCCTGTAATTATCAGGAGTGCCATTCTGAAGCGACGTTTCACGGTTGAACGGCTCACGACTGTTCCCCAATGGGCGGGTGAGATGGCGATGAACGATAAACACAAGTATATGGAGGTTCATACCACCGAATGGTTGCAATGGACGCTGGATAATATGGCAACCGGCATCCCAACAGATTTTAATCAGTTCCATGCGGTTTATGATAAGAATCACGAACCTGTCGGCTTCTTTATGACCATAGTGCGAACTGTTACCAAAAACGGTGAAACTATTAACCTGGCTTACTTCGCCGAATGGGCAACCTCAGACACTTCACGACTCGATGAAGTGGATCTCAATATCCTAGCGATTGAAACTGTCAGTTCGGCGGTTGACCGTTTGTGGACGATAGCAGACAATGCTTCAACGGGTAAGGCGTTGCAACGTCATGGCTATAAACGTCGAGGCTGGCTGGCTATGAGTATTCGCGACAAGAAACATCAGTACCGTGATATTGGTGACGTCAGCCAGTGGCGCTTGCGCTATGGCTGTTGTAATACAATGCTTGTGGGATAGCATGACCATCCTGGTCCCAGGGATTTCAACTCCGCCGAGGCCATCTGGTCCCTCATCGAGAAACTGAAATAAACCCATCTCATTGATTTATAATCATTGAAGAAAGTTCTTTTATATATACTTGGCGGTCTCTTTCTGGTGTGCTTTGGGTATGGCTTGAGATCACTTTATGCCAGAACGGTGGATTTTTTTCACAATCGTTCGCATCAGCCTGCATCAGTAATAGAAGATCCCATTTATGCCATCATCACGCCCGAGCAGCAGCAGGCTCTTGAGAACGCTGTCAAGATTACCTTTACTGGCGATCTCATCCTGTTACGTGACATGGTTGAGCGGGCATATAACAAGGATGATGACTCCTTCGACTTTGATGGGATGTTTGAGCATGTTAAGGAATATTATGCCGATGATGACCTCTCCATTAGTGTTTTCGAGGGTCCGACATCTGCCGTTGACAGTGGTTACTCCACGTCTAGTTTTGATGACGGCATTCCTATTTACTTAAATTTCCCCGTCAGTTTTGCTACAGCTGTCAAGCGTGCGGGCATCGACTTCGTGACAACTGCCAACAACCATTTACTCGACCAGGGTATTGACGGTTACTTACGTACGCTCGATGTGCTGGATTCCATCGGCCTGGACCATTCAGGTTCATATCGCACCCCAGCCGACCATGACCAGCCCAAGATTCTTGATGTGAAAGGGCTGAAAATTGGAGTGTTGACCTACACATATGGTAGCAATTACTATAAGGAGGACTTCTTTTTCGAAGAGGGTAACAGGCATATTACCAGCTGCGTTGTGCCCAAGAGAGGCAAACACTTCAAGGAGTGCCAAGAACTGGTAAAGGAAGACTTTAAGCGTCTGAAATCCCTCAAGCCTGATATCATCATCGTGTTGCCGCACATGGGAGAGCAGTTCTTGCATGCTCCTGACGAAGACCAGTTGGCATGGTGTGAACTCTTTGTGGAACAAGGGGCAGACATCATTTTCTCAGACCATCCCCATGCTGTGCAGCCCATTGAATGGCGCAAGAACCAGAGCGGTAAAAACGTGCTGATAGCCCATTGCCCCGGCAACTTTGTCAACTCATACATAGGGCACGATGGTGATGCCTCTATGATTGTTGAGGCCTATCTCAACCCTGACTCAGGAGAGCCTTTTGCCGCCTCATGCATACCGCTATATTCCTATTGCAAGCAGAAAGATGGCAGTTTTCAGGCTCTGCCAATTTACAAAGGCATCAAGGTGGACTCACTCTACAATCGACTGAGTGTCGCAGAATACAAGAGAATGTGCGCCGTTCACCAACTGGTTACTAAAACCGCTCTTGGCGTGAATTTGTCCATCGATCAATTGCAGCAGCGCTATCTTACTTTTGCCAATGTAGGCTATGTGAGACATCCTGCTCTCCCCATGGAATGGAAACCGGAATATTCTAACAGCAAACTGGTTCAACTCATGCAGTCGGCTAATAAAATCTGTTTTGTAGGCAATTCTATCACCGAAGGGACAAAAAATGGAGGATATGGATGGTTTGAACCCCTTGTCGCCATGCTTGGTAAGAAAAATGTGACCAGATGGGCCAAAGGGGGCATGGCATCGCCTTATTTTGTCAAAAATGCTCAACAGATAGCTAAGGAGGATGCCGACCTCTATGTCTTGAGTATCGGATGTAATGACATTCGTTACCGTGACACTACTCATTGCGCCATGGATGAGAAACAGTTCATTTTCAACATCGACCAGCTTGTCAAGACACTTCGCCAGGGTACCTCAAGCGCGCGTATTGTCATCATCAGTCCTTGGCTCAGTTACGACCCTGATCCGTTCTGTTACACGACTAAGGCCGAGAAGAAAAAACTGTATGAAGAGTATGCTGCAGTCCTTGAGAAGTATTGTCAAGAGGGCGGGCACCTGTATATCAACCCAAATCCTTACATCCATGAGACCGTGCACAACGACCACATGAACAGGGGCAAATATTTCCAAGACCATATCCATCCCAATGCCGATGAGGGCATAGCGTTGTTTAGCAAGGGCTGCGTAATGGCATCTGTACATTAACATAAGTGTTGTAATGAGAGATGTATAATTTTTGGTTAAGAATTAAGACTACTTTGTATCGTCTGATACATTTCCCATATATTGATGTTTTTATCAAAGAGCATCCAATTCTGCTCTTGGAATTGTTATATAATGGCGATTTCGTGAGATTGAGGAATTCTTGTAGAACTAAACTTACTCACAGGAAAGAATTACTTTATAACTCTTACTTGCGTGTTTATGGCTCATGGATAGGCTTGGGTGCTAAGTTTGATAGCTGGCCAACGTTTGTGCATTTTTCTGGTGTTTTCATCAGTAATCAAGCACATATAGGCAAGAATGTGGTAATTTTCCACCAAGTAACCATTGGTTCTAATTCAACTGTTGGCAGCAAGAATCAAGGTTCTCCAACAATTGGCGACAATGTTTATATTGGCGCGGGTGCCAAAATCATAGGTAACTGCAAGATTGGCAACAACTGTCGCATCGGTGCCAATTGTATTGTGACCAAGGATGTGCCCGACAATTGTGTGTGCGTGAACAGAGGACTGGAAATCATCCAAAAAAATGAAGAACTGGACAACACATTTGTTTCAGTTTATTTTAAGAAGTAATCAACAATTCAAAATTAAAAATAAAGCTATGATAGACGACATCATCAAACCCTATCCCGGCGAAGATGAATTTTCCTTCGAAAAGAGAAAAGTCTATTTTAAAAGGCTTTTAAGATTTCGATTCGGAGTGAATAGTCAACGATTGGAAGGAATGCTTAAAAAAGCAATTCCTCTTGATGCTGATGAGAAGAAGCGGATTGATGATATTTGGGCACCTTATCTTCCTGTAGCACTGCGAGATGAGATCGTCAATTACAGATATTATGAGGCATATAAGGGAGTTAAATCAGAAGAAGATGACCTTGTCAAGTATGTGCCCGATTCTTTCTTCCAGACTTTTATTGATGATTATTATACAAATCCGCAGCACTCTACTTCTTGCGATGACAAGAACATCTATGATTTATATTTCCATGACATCAACAAGCCCAAAACGCTGTTCAGGAAAGTAAAATCTCTGTATTTAGATGCCGATTTCAACGATATAACGCTGAATGATGTTATCAAGATAGCAAAAGACCACCATGAGGTGATTTGCAAAAAAGCTAAGTTTTCTAGTGGTGGTCGTGGCGTTATTGTTTGGAATGCGGAGAAGAATGATGAATCAGAGCTTGTGGATTTTCTGCAGACTTCTGAGTATTTCATTTGCCAAGCAATGCTCAAGCAGCACAGCGAATTGAGCCGTTTAAATCCTAGCAGTGTTAATACCCTTAGGATTTTTACCCTGTTGTTCCAGGGCGAGGCTCATGTACTGTCGAGTATTCTACGCATGGGTGTAAGTGAATCTAGACTTGACAATGCCAGTCAGGGAGGTCTCGTTTGTGGCATCAAGCCCAATGGACAATTAAAAGATGTGGCTTGGAACATTTATGGAGATAAATTCCTGATTCATCCTCGAGGAGTGGAGTTCAATAGCGTCATCATCCCCAATTACCATGAGTGTATAGAACTGGTGAAATCATTAGCTAAGCGAATGAGTTCCATCTCAAGGTTGATTTCGTGGGATTTGGCTATTAACGAAGCTGGTCATCCCGTATTCATCGAGTGTAATTTGACCTGGACGGGGACCGAATCATTACAATTACCCAATGGCCCGATTTTCGGTGACTTGACCGAGGCTGTGCTAGCGGACGTTTTTGCTAACAGTTACACGTTGAAATCGATTATCAAATCCTTTCAGTAATGATACAAATCGAAGACCTGATAAAACCCTATCATGGCGAGGACGAAATCTCCTTCACCAAGCGCAAAGCATACTTCTACCGTATGCTGGTAATACGTAGTGAAGGAGTGGGAGTAGGCTTGAAGCAAAAGGTGTCTCTAGGTAATGCTATTGCTATCAATCCTCAAGAACGTGAGCGGATTGATAACTTTTGGAATAGGTTCTTGGTGCCTGAGTTGCGTGACAGACTAGTGAACTATACCTACTACGATATTTACAAAAAAGTGCTGCCGCAGGGAGAAGATTTGACCCGATTTCTTCCTGACTCGTTTTATCAGACTTTTGTCGATGAGTATTTCACCAATCCTCAGCATTCTAACCCCTGTGACGACAAAAACCTGTATGACGTGTATTTCCACGATGTGAATAGGCCTAAAACCTTATTCAGGAAATCGCATGGACTGTGGCTGGATGCCGACTATAACAGGATTTCGCCAACAGACGCCATCAAGAAGGCTTGCGACAAGAAAAGCATCGTTGTGAAAAAAACCCGATTTTCTTGGGGAGGCAAGGGCTTGTTATTCTGGAATGCCGGTGAGGATGACTTAACCACTTTACAGGATTTTGTTAATGAGGCCGATGACCTGATTTGCCAGGAAGAGATTGTTCAACACAGCGAGCTGTCACGTTTGAACCCGTCGAGCGTCAACACGGTGCGCATCATGACGATGCTGTTCCAGGGTCAGGTGTATGCGCTGTCAAGTGTTGTGAGGATGGGCATTAATGGCTCCAGGACCGATAATGCCAGCAGTGGCGGCATCGTCTGCGGTATCAATCCCAACGGTCAGTTGAAAAATGTGGCATTCGACACATTGGCCAATCAATACCCCTGCCATCCGCAGGGTACTGCCTTTGAGAGTGTTATCGTCCCCAACTTCGATGAATGCACGGCGATGGTCAAGAAACTGGCCCAGCGATTCAGCTCGGTGTCAAGGCTGATATCATGGGATATCGCCATTGACCAATCAGGACACCCGTTATTAATCGAATGTAATCTCACCTATGGTCAACTGGACTTCCACCAATACTGCAACGGTCCTATTTTCGGTGACTTGACCGAGGATGTCATCGAAGAGGTATTTGCCAACAGTTATACGTTGAATTCCATCATAAAATCTTTTGAAAAATGATAGACGATTTAATCTTCAAACCCTACTCGGGCGAGAGTGAAGAATCTTTCATGAAGCGGAAACTGTATTTTAACAGGCTTCTTCGGGATAGGTTTGAATCAAGCAATGAACAGTTGCATAATATGGAGAAATGGGGAGTGCCCTTAACTGCCGAGGAAAAGCAACGCATTGATGCATTGTGGGCACAGTATCTGCCCGATGAGTTGCGCAATATCATTATTCAGGACGGTTATTATGGATTCTATAAGGCTATCAAGCCCAATGATGTGGATTTGTGCAAATACATTCCTGATGCATTCCTCAAGACCTTTATCGATGACTATTTCACCAATCCGCAGCATTCTTTCCCTTGTGATGACAAGAACCTATATGACTTGTATTTCCACGACATTAAACGTCCGAAAATACTATTCAGGAAAATCAAGCAATTGTATTTGGACGAAAACTACTGTATCATAAGCCAAGACAAGGCTTTGGCCATGGCGAGGGAGCAGGGCGAGGTCATCTGCAAGGTCGCCAAGTTCTCAATGGGCGGGTCTGGCATTATCATTTGGAATGCCATCAACGACGATGAGAAAAAGTTGCTGGATTTCCTGAATAATACTGAGTATGTGGTTTGTCAGCAGATGCTCAAACAGCACAGCGTGATGGCAAGCCTGAACCCTACCAGCCTCAATACGATGAGAATTATGACGCTGGTATTTAACAATAATGTGCACGTCATCGCCAGCATGATGCGCATGGGACCAAAGGGCTCTAGACTGGACAATGCGTCCAAGGGCGGAGCCGTTTGTGGAATCCTGCCTAGCGGACAACTGAAAAATGTGGGTTGGGACGGCACTGGCGAGAGATTTGACATACATCCTCAGGGACACATGAGGTTTGAAAGTGTCACCATCCCCAATTACAGGGAATGTGTTGAAATGGTGACACGTTTGGCCACCCGATTCTGCACCATCTCTAGAATGTTGGCATGGGATGTGGCTATCGATGAAAGCGGTGCCCCCGTCTTGATGGAATTTAATGTCACATTCATGGGGACGGGATCAGTGCAAATGACTAACGGTCCATTGTTCGGCGACTTGACCGAAGAGGTCCTCAAAGAGGTTTTTGCTAACAGTTATACGTTGAAATCAATCATCAAATCTTTTCAATAATGACAACCGACTTGATTAAACCATATCCTGGCGAAGACGAAATTTCCTTTGCCAAGAGAAGAGCCTATTTTTTCAGATTCATGAAGCATCGCCTCGCTTATGGCGAAGAAGTCATTGGACGTTATATGCCTAATGGGGTGCCCATCACACCTGCCGAAAAGGAGGAGATTGACGATTTCTGGAATCAGTACTTGACACCCCAAATGCGTGACTTGTTTATTGACTATCGCTATTATAATGTCTTCAAAAAGGTGCTCAAGCCAGGACAGCGCTTGTGCTATTATATTCCAGATGCCTTTTATAATTCGTTCTTAGATGATTATTTTACCAATCCTCAAGAATCCAGGCCCTGTAATCATAAAAACTTTTATGATATGCTCTTCTGTGGAGCCAAACAGCCCAAGACTGTCTTTAGAAAGCTGTGTGGTATCTACCTCGATGCCAATTATAAAGAGATTTCATTGAAAGAGGCTATATCCAGGTCAAAGGACGTGGGTGAAGTCGTCTTGAAGATAGGCAAAAACTCAAGCGGTGGCAAGGGTGTGATGTTCTGGAACCACACTGTTGATGATGAAGAAAAACTCATTAATTTCTTAAATTCATCCAACGATATTCTGTGTCAGGAGGCAATTAAGCAGCATGAAGATTTAAGTATATTGAATCCTACCAGCATTAATACGCTTCGCATGTTGACGTTTTATTTTAATAATAAGGTTTACATGTTGTCAAGTTTCATTCGTTTTGGCGCCGAAGGAAGTCGATTGGATAATATAAATAGTGGCGGATTCGCTTGTGGCGTGAACAGTGACGGACGATTAAAGAATGTGGCACTGGATATCACTGGCGCTCAAATTGACCATAGACCCCAAGGAAAGTGTCTGAATGAGATTATTGTTCCAAATTATGATAAATGTGTGGAACTGGTAACCAATCTAGCCAAAAGATTCGTCATTATTACACGAATGATAGGGTGGGATATTGCAGTCGATGAGAATGCCAATCCGGTTGTCATAGAATTTGGTCCGACTTATTGCGGTTGTAATTTCCATCAACTTTGTAATGGCCCGGTTTTTGGCGACCTGACACCAGACGTAATGAAGGAATTCTTCAGCAATAACTATACCATGAATAACATCATCAAATCACTGGAGAGATGAGTTCAAGAATAGGTGTAACTGTTTATGGTTATCAAGTATAAATCGATTTTGTTATGAATTTGTACACAGATTTGATTAAGCCATTCTCGGGTGAAAGTGAGGAATCCCTGACTAAAAGGAAAGCCTATTATTATAGATATTTATATCCAAGACTTAGTTATTGCATCGATGGACTAAATGCGAAACTGAATAACCTGAAACCAATCAGTACTGGTGACCGCGAGGAGATTGATGCCCTGTGGGGACGCTATATGACTCCAGCCCAACGCGACAAACTGATTGATTACCAGAGTTATGAAGTTTATAACAAGATATTGCGTGAGGGAGAACGGCTGTGCGACTATATGCCCGACGTCTTTTATGGGGTTTTCATAGATGATCATTATGGTAATCCTCAGCACTCCAAGCCTTGTGATGACAAGAACCTGTATGATTTGTTCTTTCATGACATCAACCGGCCCAAGATTCTTTTCAGGAAGATGTATGATATGATTCTTGATGAGAATTATGATAAGATATCAATTGATGATGCAATTGCCCTGGCTCGTGAACAAGGCGAAGTGATTTTGAAGTTATGTCGATTCTCTGGTTGTAGTTATGGCGTCAAATTTTGGAATTCTGCCGTTCATGATGAATCTGTTATCAGGGAGTTTTTGAAGGACCCAAAAGATGTCATCTGCCAAGCTCTCATCAAGCAACACAGCGAGTTAAACCGCTTGAATCCCACAAGTGTCAATACATTACGCATTATGACCTTGGATTTGCACGGAAAGATTCATGTCCTGTCCAGTGTGCTGAGGATGGGCATCAATGGTGCTCGGGTGGACAATGCGAGCAGCGGCGGCATCATCTGTGGCATCAAGCCCAACGGACAGTTGAAGAATGAGGCCTACGATGCAGCAGCAAACAGATATGATAAGCACCCCCAGGGCACTGCATTTGAGAGCGTGACCATTCCCAATTATGACAAGTGTATTGCCATTGTCACAAAGCTGGCCAGGCGATGCAGCTCAATATCGAGGCTGATATCTTGGGACTTGGCGATTGAGGAAAACGGTGAACCGCTATTGATAGAGTTCAATGTTTGTTACGGTGAGCTTGACTTCCACCAGTTGTGCAACGGCCCTATTTTTAAAGACCTGACCAGTGAAGTGCTGGATGACGTGTTCGAGAATGCCTACTCGCTAAACAGTATCCTAAAATCAATGAAGTGAGATGGAGCGTGACTTGATACAGCGATATCCTGGTGAAGATGAGTTCTCTTTCTTAAAAAGGAAAGTGTATTTTGCTCGCCTCGTTCAGCATCGTTTAGACTATAGTGATATGAGGTTTGAAGTGAAGAGGAATCATCTCACACCCATCACTGCCGATGAAAAGGAGGAAATTGACACTTTTTGGGGAGAATTTCTATCAGTGGACTTGCGTGATAGAATTGTAGATTATCGTTACTATGATTTTTTCAAGAACATCATGTCTCCTGGCGAAAAATTAAGCCTGTATGTCAACAACTTATTCTATGGGTTCATAGATGAGTACTATAGCAATCCTCAATACTCCAACTCCTGTGATGACAAGAACCTGTATGACCTCTATTTTCATGATGTAAACAGGCCAAAGACCGTCTTCAGGAAGTTGCGTAGTGTGTTTCTGGACGAGAGCTATCGTGAAATCAACCTGAAGGAAGCCATTAAGAGAGCTAAAGACTGTGAAGAGGTGATTCTTAAGGTTGGCAAGTTTGGTTATGGTGGCAAAAATCTGATGTTTTGGAATTCAACGGACTCAGATGAACAGGAACTGTTGAATTTCCTGCAGCGTAACGACAATATCGTTTGCCAAGAGATCATTAAGCAGCATGCTGAAATAAGCCGTTTGAACCCGACAAGTGTCAATACGCTTAGGATAATGACATTATTCTTTGATGGGCAGGTTTATACCCCCTCATCAGTGCTGCGCATGGGGATAGATGATTCCAGGGTTGACAATGGCTCACAGGGTGGAATAGTGTGTGGCATTCAGGGGAATGGACGGTTGAAGAATTTTGCTAGGAATCTCTCGGGTGATACTTATACACATCACCCACGTGGTGCACGCTTTGAGACGGTTGTCATACCAAATTTCGGTGAATGCATTGACTTGGCTACAAGTCTAGCCAAAAGATTTGTTGATGTGTCAAGGTCAATTTCTTGGGATTTTGCGATTGACGAAAAGGGGCAGCCCTTGTTGGTTGAATTCAACTTGGCGGGTGGTGGACTTGATGTGCATCAGGTCTGCAATGGTCCACTCTTTGGTGATTTGTATCATGATGTGGTTGCTGATGTGTGCAAGAATAGCTACACACTGAACTGTATCATGAAATCTTTTGCGTAGAGTCAATCAAGCAATATTCTGGAGAATACGATTATTCCTTGATAAAAATGGAAGCTTGCTCATTAAAAATGTATTCTCAAGTCGATGCAATAGAAGTGACACCATCAGTGGTTGAATGCAGACGAAACAGGATTTTTATGTCTTGCACGTGGGTGCTGGACGGCAGGTGGCTGGTGGACTGCGGTGACGTGGAACCCTTGCTGCCTTTGCTCGATGGCGAGAACCTGCGGGGGGTGCTGTTGACACATGGCCACTTTGACCATATCTACGGGCTGAATGAACTGTGCAAGCGTTTCCCTGATGTGCGGGTCTATTGCAGTGAGTGGGCGCGGCGACAGTTGCTTGATGCCAAGTTGAATATCTCGTTCTACCATGAGACGCCGTTTGTATTTGACTATCCTGAACGCATCGTGGTAGTGCAGGACGGTGAAACGGTGGACCTGGATGACGGCAAGGTGGCGACCGCGGTGGCTACACCAGGTCACACGCCGGGATGCATCACCTGGATGACCGACGATGCCTTGTTCACGGGCGATGCCTACATCCCTGGCGTGCGTGTGGTGACCAACCTGCCTCACGGCGATAAGCTACAGGCGGCGCAGTCGGTCAAGAAGATTATGGATTTGGCTCACGGGCGCACTATCTGCCCCGGCCACGACGTGGACCCCTCCATCCTCACGACTAGCCTCTCCCTGAGCACGAACAATCCTAATCGTCCAGTCTTGTGAATAGACAAAAACAACTTAATCATCAGATGTTTCTTGATTTGATATGATGAGATACTTGTAACAATAGTAGTCATATTTCATTCATAGTTGTTCATTCTATCTTATAATTCTGAAGTAGGTATCAAATAGAGCGAAAGCATTCAGAAGAATCAGTTGTTTAAATAGAGTAGTTACCTGTGGCTGAAGAATCGTTAAAAAAGAAAACCGTCAAGGGTGTAGCCTGGACGTCCCTGGAACAAGTGACGACATTGGGCTTTGGTTTTGTCATTGGTGTAGTACTCGCTCGTTTGCTTAGTCCAAGTGATTATGGCCTGTTGGCCATGATTGCAGTGTTCAACTCTATCGCTTTTGCTTTTCTTGACAGTGGTTTTGGCAGTGCATTGATACGCAAACCCAACCTGACTGATAATGACACAACTACTGCATTCTGTTTTAATCTTGTTGCTGGTGTTGTGCTCTATGGTATTATTTGGCTGATAGCGCCATGGGTGTCACAGTTCTATGATAAACCCATCTTGACCTCTTTGTTGCGAGCCGAAGGGTCATTGCTGATCATCACGTCATTCAAGATTGTCCAGAATACACAATTGTCTCGTGCCCTGAATTTCAGAGCCAAGGCCATCATCAGTGTGTCATCCCAAGTCCTCTCGGGCGTGTTGGGCATCATGGCGGCATATAGGGGATTTGGCGTGTGGGCTCTAGTCATACAGCATATTGCGAGCAGTGTGGTTGGTCTGATTCTGTTGTGGATCATATCGCCATGGCGGCCACGTGGCAGATGGGATAATCACTCGTTGAGTTACCTGTGGGGCTATGGCTCCAAGTTGCTGGCATCGGGTTTGCTGGATAGGATTTATGGAAACATCTATCCAATCATTATCGGTAAGTTCTATTCGGCAGCGGACCTGGGACAGTACACGCGAGCTACTCATTATGCTGGTATGCCATCTGGAATTCTAACGGGCGTGTTGCAAAAAGTGACCTTCCCGGTCTTGAGCAAAATCCAGGAAGATACTGACCGTTTGGGCAACAGCTACCGACGGATGTTACGTTTTACAGTGTTTATCGTCTTCCCCGTCATGATTGGCATGGCAGCTCTTGCCTATCCGCTGGTGGTGGCCCTTGTCACCGACAAGTGGGCGCAGTGCGTTCCTTATCTGCAGATTATCTGTTTGTCGTCAATGTGGTACCCAGTCCATGCCATCAACCTGAACCTGTTGCAGGTGAAGGGACGCAGCGACCTGTTCCTGCGCCTGGAAATCATCAAGAAGGCACTCATCACAGTAGTCATCTTTGTCTGTGTGCCATTTGGCATCATGGGTATCTGCTACGGAGCGGTTTTCACTTCACTGGCTTGCCTGGCTATCAACACCTACTACACTGGCAAACTTATCCACGTGGGTTTTATGCGTCAAATGAAGGATATGCTACCTACTCTGCTCAACTCGTTGGCTATGGGTGCGTTGATTTATTTAGTGACCATGTCCATCAGTGGCAATGTGTTGAAATTATTGGTCGGCATCCCTGTTGGCATGATGGCTTATATCGCAGTGGCAAAGATTTGCCATTTGCCTGAATTGCAGGAAGCCATCAATATTATTCGTCGCAAATAACTTTAGAAACCAGTATCCATTTATAATGTCAAGAAATAGTTTCCCACAAGGAGATCCATTAGTATCCATCCGTTGCATGGTTTATAACCATGAGCCGTTCCTGCGTCAATGCTTGGATGGCTTCGTGATGCAGCAGACCACCTTCCCTTTTGAGGCCATCGTCCATGACGATGCCTCGACCGACGGCTCCGCTGCCATCATCCGCGAGTATGCTGAAAAATACCCCGACATTATCAAACCCATATATGAGACCGAGAACCAATACAGTAAGCGTGACGGATCAATAGCTCGTATAATGGATGTCGCTATGCATCCTAATTCCAAATACATTGCCCTGTGTGAAGGCGACGACTACTGGACCGACCCAAATAAGCTTCAAATGCAAGTTGATTTCTTAGAGAATCATCCTGACTACACGATGTGTTTTCATCAGGCTAAAACGGTCTTGAGCGATACGGGTGAAGAAACAGACAAAAATCCGGCCTTGAATTTCCGTTCAGTTGAGACTCGTGATTATTATTCTACAGAGTTGTTTCAGAAGTGGATGGTTCCGACGGCGTCTATTGTACGACGCAGGAATTTATATTATAGAATTAAATATCCTGACAATTCTCCATATGGTGATATATATGTTGTCTTGAGATGTGCAGAATTGGGAAAGGTCAGAGGGTTTGACAGAATGATGTCGGTATATAGAATACACTCAGCAGGAGTAACCAACTCTCCAGGTGCTGCAGCTAAGTATATCAAGTGGGCACCTGAGCATTTTGTAGCATTAATGAAGAATTTTCCAAAATTGGATAAGCGGGTAATGCGTATGGAAATAGCCAACAGGTATTGGATTCGAGCAAGATTTGATAAGAAGCTTTTTTTCCATGATATGCTGATGTCATTCAAATATGATTTTCGAGTGCCGATAATTAGAATATTGATGGTTTTAGGATTAAAGAAGTAATGAAGCTCTCGATTATCTGATAGGCATGCAGACCTGAAAAGAACGATGAATTTTTGAACTAGTGAAAAGGCATTAGAACTATGGCTAATAATAGGAGAGTAGCATATTTTGACATATTAAATGTGGTATCTTGTTTCGGTGTTGTATGTCTTCACTCTAATGGGTATGTGCATACTTATGTAAAAGATTCATGGTGGTGGTTGAGGGTCTTTGTCGAAGTTTTGTTCTATTTTGCAGTACCGGTTTTCTTTATGTTATCGGGTGCGACTCTTATGGCTTATCGTGAAAGATATTCTACCGCTCAGTTTATTCATAAGCGATTTCATAAGGCATTCTTTCCTTATTTGTTTTGGGGCATATTTTTCATTGTTTTGAATTTGTTCTCTGATAACTCTAGTTATAATCTTGGTGGGATGATCATGTCGTTGATGACAGGGAAAATACCCCATACTAATTACTGGTTCTTTATTCCATTATTTTTATTATATGTTTTTATCCCATTTTTGTCGTTAATGGTAATCAGATTGAACTTTAGGCAAATGTCTTGTTTGATAGCAATCATGCTTCTTTTCCAATCATTGCTGCCGACCATATATTCCATTTTAGGGGTGGATTTTATGATTTCACTACCGCTTGGAGGATATTTTTTATATGCTCTATTGGGTTACTATATAGCTACATTTGATATTGAGAAGAATAATAAACTTTGCTCTGCGGTGTTTTTATTGGCAGCCGTTGCGATGATAGTAAGATATTGGTTACTCTACATATCGAATGAGAAAGAACCCATGTTGTTCACTTATTTTGGACTATATGCTATTTTCCCGGCTTGTGCAGTATTTTTACTATTCAAGAGAATTAATATTACAAATACTCGAGTACAAGAAGGTTTTGCTTATTTTGCAAAGAAAAGTTATGGTATCTTTTTGATACACACTTATTTGATATTCTTGCTTTCTAATGTGATGGTCAAGAGTGATCCGCGCTTTATCCCAGTGTCTTCTTTGTTGGTTTATTCTTCTTCGTTGGTTATTGTAGCAATTTTGCAGAAAGGCCGATTGACAAGACGCCTTGTCCCATAATAAGTAGATGGGGTTCTGGTTAAGTATGAAACTAAGGGCGTTCACTTGCAAATACAGCATCATTAATGATGTATTTTGGAGTAAGTGCTGCATATCATTATAATTGCCTTAAAAACTTAAACAATTGTTGAGATTATATTGTCATCAGTAGATCTTTAATTGGAATTAACAAGAGAATGGCAGATTACGATTATCTGATAGTTGGTGCAGGCCTGTTTGGTGCGGTATTTGCTCATCAGGCCAGGCAAGCGGGAAAACGGTGTCTGGTGATAGACAGGCGTCATCACCTGGGCGGGAACGTTTATTGTGACCAGGTTGAGGGCATCAATGTTCACCGATACGGAGCACATATATTCCATACCAGCAACAAACAGGTCTGGAAGTTTGTCAATTCGATAGTCGAGTTCAACCGTTACACCAATTCTCCAGTGGCATGTTATGGCAAGGAGTTGTACAATCTGCCATTCAACATGAACACCTTTAACCGTATGTGGGGCGTTATTACTCCTGCTCAGGCCCAAGCTCGAATAGATGAGCAGAAAGATGAAGCCTTGTCCCGAATGAGGGCAGAAGGTGTCATTGAGCCCCGCAATCTGGAAGAGCAAGCATTATTGCTGGTGGGCAAGGATATATATGAGCGTCTCATCAAAGGTTATACCGAGAAACAATGGGGACGAGACTGTCGTGAACTGCCAGCATCAATTATCCGTCGATTACCCGTAAGGCTCGTTTTTGACAACAACTACTTCAATGATCCATACCAGGGAATTCCCATCGGTGGCTATAACAAATTGATTGATGAACTGCTGGATGGAGTGGAAACACGAACAGGAACAGACTTTGCATCGTTGAAGAATCATTGGAAAGACTTGGCCGATACACTGGTTTATACCGGTGCAATTGATGAATATTTCGATTACTGTTATGGAAACCTGCAGTATCGAACGGTCTACTTTGAGACAGAAGTCCTCAACACACCAAATTATCAAGGAAATGCAGTGATCAATTATACAGAGCGCGCTATCCCTTACACTCGCGTGATTGAGCACAAGCATTTTGAAATGTTTGGTAACGAGGTATATCATGTGCCCAAGACCGTCATCAGTCGCGAGTATTCAACAGAGTGGACTCCTGGAAAAGAACCTTATTACCCAGTTAATGACGAAAAAAACTCAGTGTTGTACGAGCAATATAAAGCTCTGACTGAAAAAGAAGAGCATGTCATCTTTGGGGGACGTCTCGCTGAGTATAAGTATTATGACATGGATAAGGTTATTGAACGAGCATTATCAATTGCAAAATTTTAGTCGATATGGGCAAAGTATTAAGTGTATGCGTGCCAAGTTATAACATGGAAAAGTACCTGAATCAATGCATCGATTCGTTCCTTGTTCCAGAGATATTAGACCGCTTGGAACTCATTATCGTTAATGATGGCAGCACTGATAAAACACTATCTATTGCAAACGATTATAAGACGAGGTACCCGCAAACCATTGTAGTTATCGATAAACCAAATGGTCATTACGGCTCATGCGTCAATGCCTCGTTAAAGGTAGCGACTGGCAAATATTTCCGCATCGTTGATGCCGATGACTGGGTAGACAGCTCGACATTAGAGACCATTGTCGATAGTCTAGAGGCTGTGGATGTCGATTGTGTGTGCACGAAACGTGCGGTTCATAATATGAAGGAAAATACAGTGGTCACAGACAGTTTTGCTGATGTGCCTAATAAATGTATGGACTTGAATAGAGATCAGTTCCCCATGCTGTTTCTCAGAATGCATAATCTGATGTTTTCGTTATCATTGCTCCGGCGCATTAATTATACTCAGAGCGAAGGAATTTGTTATACTGATACAGAATATGTATATACCCCGTTGTCATGTGCAAGAAATGTCGCCTTCATTGACAAATCAATGTATCAATACTACGTTGGTCGTGATGATCAGTCAATGTCACCACTTCAATTGAAGAAGAATGCCTCACATTTGGTTCGCGTCATCCAATCCATCCAGAGACAACATCAGGGTGATTTTACATTTAATAAAAATGAAGAGGGTATTTGGTCAACTCTAATATCTAGATTACTGTATTTGGTGGTCCCTGTCTATCTTTTGTATTCAAAGAAAGATGAAGATATCGAATTGACACTTCGCAATGCCATTGATTCTGTATTGCAATATGATAAGTCTTCTTTGTCTGGAGTATTTAGTAACAGGTTTTGGGGAATTCCTTATGTTGCTTACTGGTATCGCAATGGCGCTTTATTGAACTGTTTGTTGCCGGTTCTCAGAATTATTAGAAAAGCTCGAGGTCATTAAGGCCTGATAAGGACATTTATATCCATTGACATGGCACTTGTTTCTATCATTGTTCCGGTGTATAATGCTGAGGGGGTTGTGGCCCGCGGGATAGACAGTATTTTGGCTCAGAGTTATCAGGACTTTGAGTTGATACTGGTGGATGACGGGAGCAAGGATGACAGCGGGGCAATCTGTGACGACTATGCACGGCATGACAGTCGTGTGAAAGTCATTCATCAGCAGAATGCTGGCGTGAGTGCAGCTCGCAATGCCGGACTCAAGGCTGCCCAGGGAGAATGGGTGACCTTTGTGGACAGTGACGACCTTGTGCTGGATTGTTTCCTAGAATCCTTGGTCAACGCAGTGTCGAGAGATGACCAGATTGACTTGGCCTATTGTGGATATGCGATAGTTGAACGCAACACAACGGTGAAGACCTATCGGAGTGCATCTTACATTGGTAAAGAAGCTATGCGGCAGTTGTTCAGCTCAACCAATCTTCTGTACAGGTGTAGCCCGTGGGCAAAGTTGTTCCGACTCTCCATCATCAAGGCGAATGGCCTTGAATTTGACACGCAGCTGCAGATTTCGGAAGACCGATTGTTCATCTACAATTATCTGGAGCATGTGCGAGGCATCGCCACATCGTCGGTGCTCGGCTATTTGTATGGCAGCTTCTCACCCACATCGCTCAAGCACAAACGGGTCTCCACCGAGATGCTGGCCTATCGTCAGCAATCCATCACCACAGCCGCCCGCCAGGTTGTCAAGCAGTTTGGGCTGGAGCGGGGCGGCGCTTATCTCATCAGCCGTCATCTCGTCCTTATTCTGTATGAACTCATCAGGAACGTGTATTACGACTCAGGCGTGTCAGCCAATACCGTGAAACGTCAACAGCAACTGTTTGATGAACTGTTTGATGCGGAGTTGTACAAGCACAATCTTGAAGGTGACAAACGCTGGCAGCGGCAATTGCAAAATAATCAATTGATTAGCTATATGCTAGACCGTCAATTCGGTAAACTGAACCGAAAACTGAAGATTGGCGAAGTTGATTTGTCTATCCGCCAGTTTGCCTATAAGTTGTTGAAACAAAGGCGGCAATCACCGACTAGTACGTCTTTTGCCCAGGCTGTTTCATTAATTAATGAAGAAGAATGAGGAATATCCTTTTGCTAGATACGTCGGTAGCATCACAAAACAAGGGTGATGATATCATCATGGAGTGTACTCGCTCTGAGTTAAGCTTCTTGTTAAAGAACAACTTTGAATATACGCTGCCGACTCATGTGAGCCCATTTCATTGGTATCAAGTGTGGCGTAATTCTAACCGATTGCGCTCATATTCAGAATGTGAGTTGAAGTTCATTGGCGGGTCAAATATCCTTTGCAAGAACTTATTGACTCATTATCCTCAGTGGAACATCAATTGGTTCAACTGCAAACCTCTAGTTGGATCAATCGGTGTTGGCGTTGGCGCTGGTGCGGGCGATCATTCCAATTGGTACACTCGTAAAATGTATCAGCGGGTGTTAAGTCATGATTTTTACCATAGTGTGCGTGACGAACGCACTAAGGACTATGTTGAGGGTTTGGGCTTGAAGGCCATCAATACTGGTTGTGTGACGATGTGGATGTTCACACCGGATTTTTGCAAAACAATTCCTTCTAAGAAATCCCAAAGAGTTGTTTTCACATTGACTGTGCGGTCGGATCTTAGGGAATCAGATCAGTTTCTAATAGATACACTTGTTGATAATTATGAGGAAGTGTACTTTTGGCCTCAAGGTTTTTATGATTATGACTACTTCAATAGTTTCAAGAATATAGAACGTGTTCAGGTCCTGCAAGCCAGCAAAGCAGCCTATGATAACTTCTTGACGAACAATGACACGGACTATGTGGGCACCCGCCTGCATGGTGGAGTTTATGCCATGCGTCATGGACGTCGTGCAATCATTATCGCTATTGATGAGAGAGCAAGAGAAATCAATATGGCCAACCATCTCAACTGTATTGATGTAAAAGAAATCAATCAATTGTCCGAATACATTAATTCAGAGTTTGAAACCAAGGTTGTGATGGATTTTGAGGCTATTAATCGTTGGAAGAGCCAATTTGAAAAACTAGGCAAATGAAAGCAAAGATATTAGATGTCACCTTGCGTGACGGGAGTTACGAACTTGACTTCCAGGTTTCACTACAGGATGAAATCCTGGTTGGCCAAGCGCTGGAACGTGCCGGCATCGAACTGATTGAAATAGGGCACGGTCAGGGCTTGAATGCTAGCAATCCTAAAAATGGAGTGGCCAAGTGCACCGATTTAGAGTACCTTGTTGCGGCTGAGGAGAATTATCGTAAAGCTAAGTACGGTTTCTTCTGCATTCCAGGTATCGCAAGGCTTGAGGATTTGGATTTGCTCAAGCAACATGGTGGATCATTTGTCAGGGTTGGGGCAAACGCTGACCTCAAGTCTCAACAGCAAACCGCTCCCTTTATTGAGAAGGCTAAAAGCCTTGGCCTGATGGTCTTTGCCAATTACATGAAGACCTATTGCGCTGAGCCTGATGTCTTTGAACAATGTGTCAGAATATCAGACAAGGCTGGGGCAGATGTCCTTACCATCGTGGACTCGGCTGGCTGCATGTTCCCTGAGGATATCAAGATGTACTATGATATCATCAAGAACACTGCCACGCGTGACATCGCCGTTGGTTTTCACGGGCATGACAATCTAGGCTATGCTGTATATAACACGATATATGCTGCAACCATTGGTTGCGAGTTCATTGACACCTCGTTGCAGTCGTTAGGTCGTGGCGCCGGTAATGCGTCAACCGAACAGGTCATTGCGATTTTACAGAAGAAATATGGCGACAAGTCTTATTCATTACCCGACTTGATGCAGTTCAGCGAAGATTACCTTCGCCCGATGGTGAAATTCAAGGGCGTGAGTGGATTAGATACTTACTGTGGCATAGCAGGTTTTCACAGTGGATACATGAATTCAGTCAGGAAAGTCGCCAAGGAATTTTCAGTCAGTCCATACGCTCTGATTGTAGAGTACTGCAAACTTGACCGTATCTACATGAATGAGGACTTGCTGAGGGACGTAGCTAAGAAGATTAAAGATGAAGAATCTTGATATTATCCTTAAACAGATCGAGCGCAAGGGCCACATTGTGAATTACCATTTCACGGTGAGTCCCGAGCTGGAAAAGTATTTCTCGACGCATACGCTGTTTGTGGAATATGACAAGGATTTGGGTGATGTGCCCGACAGCATCCTTGCGATACCGTTCGCGAGCTGCCTTCTGGCTTTCTCTTGGATTCTTGATTGCAACCTTTGGGTAAAGGAAATTGATAAGACCTTCTATGACTCAGTCCCCCGCATCAGGGAAGCTTATCGGGAGATATATGATCACTTCCCGATACTAGGCCGTTTTGTCCCAGCCATCCTCAAGCGGAATGAACTGCCTCCCTTGAAAACGAGCCCAACTGAGGCTTTGTTATTGTTCAGTGGGGGTGCCGATTGCCAAGCGACGTTCATCCGCAACCTTGAAAAAACTCCAATGTTGTGTAATATTCAAGGCTGGTATAAGACGTTGCAGGATAAGGATATCGCCGCCGATGCCGACAAGCGCGACATCACACGGTTTGCTGGTGAGTACAAGGTGCCGACCTGTTTCGTGCGGTCGAATTTCGCGAAAGTTCTCAACGGCCAATTTGACAAACAATTTTCCAAGAAATTGGGCGATACCATGTGGCACGGTTTCCTGCATTCAATGGCCTTCATCGGTATAGCTATCCCAGTGGCCTATCAGGCTGGTATAAAGGAGATACTCATTGCAAGTTCGCTGACGATAGGTCTGAACTTCTATTGTGCATCCAACCTGACCACTGACAGCGAATTCTGCTATGCTCATGAAGGTTATACTACCCACGACGGCTTCGAACTGAACCGTCAAGGCAAGATGGGTGTGATTGTTAAGCATCAGCAGGAAACAGGAAAACCTTACTTCATGCGCGTTTGCTCGTTCAATGATCACAACTGTTGTGAATGCGAGAAGTGTTTCCGCACCATCTTAGGCATTATCGCTGAGGGGGGGGATATCCATGACTTTGGGTTCAACATCGAAGGCTCACTCAAGGACCACTGGGTCGATGTCTTGCATCGCAGGGCAGGGCTGATGAGTTTTAAGAGCGAGAAGTTCATCCACTGGCCTCACATCAAGAAACGGATGCTCGAGAACTATGACATTATTCAGGACAAGGAATTCGTCGACTGGTTTCTGAACTTTGACTTTGATAAGGCAAAACGAGAAGGACGCTTAAGGTATTATCGCCAGAATTTTTTCTCAATATTAAAGAGGAAACTTCATTTGTGATGACAAAGCCGCGGATTTTTATCAACATGCATTACATGGAGATGGGTGGGGCCGAGAGGGCTCTTCTTGGTCTATTGAATGCGTTGGATGTTGATAAGGTGGATGTGGATCTGTTCCTCAATCAGCACA
>Ga0247611_10002834_pt1 | contig 26895 bp, 40 predicted proteins | sample 177DNAGHGhighgp2_FD_192422 | JGI IMG/M metagenome (GOLD analysis project Ga0247611, IMG submission 192422) | Sheep rumen microbial communities from Palmerston North, Manawatu-Wanganui, New Zealand - 1770 DNA GHGhigh gp2 | ecosystem: Host-associated > Mammals > Digestive system > Stomach > Rumen... | reverse complement strand
GAGCAGCCGACGCCGCGCCCGGTCCCGGGAAAAACCTTTATCGGTGAGACGATCAGCGGCAAGGGCTGGCGGATCCTCTTTGACGCCGAGACGCAGCGCACCCGCGTATGCTTTGACGCCGCGCCGAGCGACGCCGCCCGGGCCGCCGTGGAAAAGGCCGGTTTTTACTTCTCCGCCGCGCTTAATAGCTGGAACAAAAAATTGACTTTCAAGGCACACCGCGCCGCTGTGGCCCTGTCCGGCGAGCTGTCAGCAATCTACGCATGAACGCCGCGCAACCGTTCCGCCTGATGATGGGCCGGGCAGCTCCCGGCCCGAAACGGGCTAAAATCAGCCCGTCGCGGATAGCTACAAGACGCCGCAAAATCATTTGAGGAGGCCAACACCATGAGCGAAAACACCAAGCCCGCGCCGATCCTGGTTGAATGGGAAACAGGGTGCTACGAGCTTTCGCCCGTCGCCGTTCCGCACCTGGCCCCGGCGACGCTTAAAAAAATCATGAAGCAGGCGACGAAGCACCCCGACGAGACCGCCGCCGAAGTCCGGGCCTGCATCGAGGCCGCGCGCAAGGCAGTGCAGCACGACAAGAAAGAGCGCGCCCGCCTGGGAAAGCTGCTTGACGTGCTGGAGCCCGCGAAGAAAAAGAGCGCCGCCGCCCGTGTGGCCGCGCGGATCGTCAAGCGGATCCCGGACACAATGCGCGACTTTCAAGGCGTATTCACGCGAGACGGAAAAAGCTGCATTTGTGACGGCTATATACTTCTTTGCCTGTCTGAAACACTGGACTTGCCGCCCGTTGCCGGCGGCAGCGTCAACGCCGCGAAAATGATCGAGACGGCCCGCAAGGAAGCCGCCCCGCTGGCTTTGCCGAGCTTGGCCGAAGTCAAGAGCTTTCAGCACCTCGCCAAGACCGCCCCGCGTGGGGCCTGGCTGGATCGTATCTACCCGGAGAGCAAGCGCACCCTTTACGATTTCGGCACAGATATGCCGCTGGTGGATCTTGCTCTGCTGCGTGACGTTCTGGAAGCTCTGCCCGGTGCCCGCGCCTGCTGGACGACGCCGAGCGCGCCGCTTGTTTTCACCGCCCCGAACGGTCAAGCCCTGCTTTGCCCGGTGAAGCCCGTCGGCAACGCCGGAGCAACCCGCAGCGCCGCGCCGGTGGAGATCGAGCAGCCCGCCGCACAACGCCCCGAAATCATTTCAAAACCGCGCAAGCAGCGCGAAAAGGCATTGACGCCGGGACAGTTCGCCGCACAGATGGCCACGCTGGCGCCGATCGAGTTCACGCCGGAAGAGTTTGCCGCGAGCCTTGCGGCCTGATTATGGAGGGATTGACATGGTACACGCCTTTGTATATGCATGCGCTCACCCGTTTTTACTGTTCCTGCCCGCGCTGATCTTCTTTCTGCTGCCCGTGTTCCCCGTCATAGCGCGGGAACGCGAGAAGGCACGGAAAGAGCGCGAACGGGAAGCGCGCCGCAAGGCCGCCGAGGAGAAAAAGCGCGCTGCTGCCGAGGAAAAGCAGCGCAAGGCCGAGCAGAAAGCAGCCGAGGGCACCGCCCCCAAGCGCGGCCCCGGACGGCCCCGCAAGTACCCCGCCCCGGATCCTGACGCGCCGAAGCGCAAGCCGGGCCGCCCGCGCAAGGCGGCCACGGAGCAACGCCCCGAAATCATTTCAAGTCCGGTTTTCACGCCGGACGAGTTCATAGAGCACATAGGTTGAGGAGGTTTTTTCATGGAAAAAGCATTGATGACCCGCCCGCGCTGCACGGTTCACGCCTGCGAAATGGAGTTTGTCATACCGCGCACGCCGGAGCAGCGTTTTGTCGGAACAATGTACAAGTGCCCGATGTGCGGAAACAGCGTCTTGTTGCCGTCGTCGGAGCTGACCGCTTTTCTTGAAAAGCAGAAAGGAAACGAGAATGTTTGAAACTCCGTTAAATCAAAAAACCGTGACTGTGAAGATCAAACGCATTGAGCTATGCGACCTTATGCTTGCCTGCACCGCGATAAGTGACAGCTGCAAAGAGACTAAAAAATGGGGAGAACTTCACGACAAGCTAAAGCAAATCCTTGATGATTTTGACCAAAAGCAGGGATATTGATATCATCCGCCCCACGGGTGGCGGCATAGAAATAACCCGCCCAGCGGCAACGCCGCAAAATCATTCCGAGAGGAGCCAACACCATGAACGAAAGCAATTATTTCATCGTCAACCGCGAGACGGGCAAGCTGGAGCTACACTTTGAAAAGTCGTTTTATTCCGCCCTGACCGACGGGCAGAAAGCCGATATCAAGAGCATTTTTCTGTGGGGCCGCAATTCCGGCTGCTGGATCAGCCGCTGCAAAGAGCCTAATCTGCATTGGGCGCGCCGCTGCGCGGAGCGCATCGGCCTGGCCGACGCCGGGCAAACGGGCGAGCGCCTGAGCTTTGCCGAGCAGATGGAGCGCAAGCAGGAGCGCGCCGAGCGTCGCGCGGAGAGATACGACGCCCGCGCCGACGCCGCCGAGAAACGCGGCGAGCAGCTGCAAGCCCCCATCGAGAAAATGCACGGCGATATCGCCTTTTTCACACAGCCCATCGTGAACACCAGCGCGGGCCGGGCGTTCGGACGCCGCCGGGAAAAGATGTTTGCAGCCTGGGAAAGAGGCTTTGACGAGTTCCGCAAGTCGGAATACTGGCAGGAGCGCGCCGAGACCGCCCGCCGCACGGCAGCCGGGAAGGAGCTGACCGACAAGGGTTTTATACAACGCCGCATCAATGAGTGTGAAGCAAATCTCCGCGCGCTGCGCAGGAGCTACGACGCGCAGGAGCGCACGGTCACACGTCTGGAAGCTGGCGAGGAGCTGAAAAACTACGCAGGCGAGCCGATCAGCCTTGATAAAGCCCGCGAGAATCTGGAATACTGGCTTGACCGGATCGAGGTCGAGCTTGATAAGCTGGGCTATTATCAGGACGCGCTTGACGCGCTGGGCGGTGTGGAGTTCAGCCGGAAGAATCTGAAAAAAGGTGATTTGATCGTCGTCAAGCGCTGGGGCGTCGTGCGTGTCGTGCGCTGCGGCCCGAAAAACGTCACCTACGAGCACACGGCCTCAAACATGACCTACGCCGACAGGCGCCCCTGGCAGGGGCAAGCGTCCTATGCCGAGATCGTCCGCCGGGCGGACGAGCCCGAAACCCTCACCCCGGACGAGTTCGCCGCAAGCCTGACCGAGTAACGCCGCCGAATCATTTCAAAACACGCCCGCCCCGGAGGTCACGAGGGCAGAAAGGATAAAACAATGCGCTATATCATCCAGTGGGGCCGCGAGGCCGACAGAGAAAAGCCCGCCCGCCTGACAACCTTTACCGCCGAAGAGGCCGAGACGCCGGAGGCGGCGCGCTCGCAGTTCCTTGCGCGTCACCCGGATTATTACATTGAGGCCGTAAAGCCCGCCGGGCCTAACAGCTTTGAGACCTACGGCATGGGAGCCTGGACGGAGGAGGAGCAGGCGCAGCACCGCGAAAAGCTCGGCAAAATGTACGCCGATCAGCGCACCGAGCGCAGCGGGATCCGCGAGAGGCTTTTGACCTATACCCCGGAGGAGTTCGCCGCCGAATCTGCCTATATGCTCTCCCGTGAGGAGCCCACGCAGAACGCCGAGGGCGTCCACGTCGGCGATATCCTGTATTCATCCTGGGGCTGGGAGCAGACCAACATCGACTTTTATCAGGTCGTTGGCCTGCGCGGCAAGCACACCTTGATCTTGCGCGAGCTCGCCGCCGCGTCCGGTGAGGATTCCCACATGACCGGTCTGAAGCGCCCACGCCGCGACGTATTCCGCAACGATAAGCAGTACACGGTACGCAGCAAGTTTACAAGCTTCTCGCCTGATGTGCCTTATATTCTCGATCCCACTCTGAGCACCGGCGTCACACTCCATCCGGTCGAGTTCGGCAAGCTCTACGACTTTTCCACCTACGCATGACACATCCCGCCCCACGGGTGGCGGCATAGAAATAACCCGCCCAGCGGCAACGCCGCCAAATCATTCCGAAAGGAGAGCCAACACCATGCCCCCTATTGCAGAACAGGCCGCCCGTCTCAACTTTGAGATCGTCGGCGATCTGACCCGCCGCCCGGAGGAAGAACGCAACCGGCGGGAGCAGATTTACACCGACGCCGCGCAGAATACATACTACCTTGTGCGCGGGATCCTGACCATCGTAGCGGCAGACGGCAGCGTGATCTAACGCCGCCAAATCATTCCACGCGCCCGCCCGTGGGCCTCATACGCGGGCAAGGAGGTTTTTATGATCGTTGTAAAATCTATGTGTGATACCTGTAAGCATGATAAATGCCCCGGCGGCTGCGAGTATGCTTGTACAGGCGTCGAAGGGTGGGACGAGGAAAACGAGGTCGTTACCTCATGTCAGGACTACGAGGAGGGACGGCCGTGATTATCCCGAAGTATGTTCAAGAGCTGATGGAGCGCGCCCGGTATGAGTATGACCGCTGCACGGAAAACGAAAACTACGGCGTCGGCTACACCGTCGCCATCCGCAAGGCTACGCCCTATGCCCAGGCGTGGACGCTGCGCAAAGAGGCTGAGAGACTTTGCAAATGGGCTAACCGCGCCGCAGGCGTCAAGGTCGCGCATATCCTGTATATTCCCAAGCAGACGCATTATCACGAGCAGAGCGCCGTCGTGACGATCTTCGACCCAGTGATGAAGCACGTTGAACAGTTCATGCCGGAGAACGCCCGGCAGTAACGCCGCCCGATCATTTCAAATCACGCCCGCCCCGGAGGTCACGAGGGCAGAAAGGATAAACACCATGACAGACAAAGAGAGAATCCACAAGATCGTCGAAAGCATCTGTGTGTATGCTTGCCGCGGATCGCTGGAAGATGAAGCCCGCCCGTATTTCGAGGCCTTGAATCGCCGCATTGAGAAGGTTCCTCGCGGCGAGCTGGAGCAGTATGCTTTTGCGAAACGCGCCTTGATGATTGACCCGTCAGGGATCTACAAAATCTATGTGGGCGATGATCTGTACAAAGGTCATACCTACTACTCCGCGTTCGAGGTCATGCGCTACATTCTGAAGCGCACAGATTTTGAGTGGGCCAATGAGCCGGAGCAGCCTATCGACAAGGCAACCGGGAAGCCCGTGAGAATCGTTCGTGCCGGAACGCTGGTTCTGTAATCGCAGCCATCGCCGGAGGAAGGATATTGACATGAAGTTGAACAACGAGCAGAACGCCGCCTTTATGAACGATCCGCGCCGTGTCGGCGCAGAACAGGAGCTTCACAGGATCGTGGAGGACATTCGGGCGCAGCTGCAATTTCCCGGCACGGCGCAGTATTACTTAACCGTGCTCCCGCCACGCCTGAAGGAGTTGGAAAAGGCCTCGGAAAACCTGAACGTGATTGAGGCAACGATAGAGGCCGAAATCCTGGGAAAAGAGCGTTATCACGGCTGACGCCGCCAAATCATTTGACAGGCGCGCCGCGGCGTATTATACTGACGGTAACACCGAAAGAAAGGAGCCAACACCATGCCGAAAACGGTCTACACGCCCGACGAGGCGCGCCGCGCGCAGAACGAAGCAAAGGCGCGGTACGATGCCGTGAACGCAAAGCACATCAGCATGAAGTTCAACGTCAAGACCGACGCTGATATTCTGTCGAGGATCCAAAAAGAGGATAGTGTGCAGCGCTACATTAAGCGCCTGATCCGGGAGGATATCGCCCGGAACGGAGGCTGACATGAAGCTGATCTTGATTTTTGCCGTGCTGCTGGGCGGCTTTTTGATTATCGGCACGATTGCCGCCGTCCACATTGACCGGCACCCGGAGGAGCACGAGAACGAACCGGAGGAGCCGCCCCGCGTGGTGATCTCCCAACAGGTTCCGTCCGTGTTCGATACCTTCAAGGGCGACAAGGAGTAACGCCGCCCGATCATTTCAAACTGACGCTCCCGCTCGCCGGGGGCGTCTTTTTTATGCCCTTTTGGAAATGAGTTTCACTTTTCGCTGCCCGGAAGTGTAACTCATTTTCTCGTGCCCCTATAAGGTCGTTCCCGCTGTGATTTGTCGCCGGAGAGGGTGAAAGCCGTCTCTTTTGTCAACCGCAAAAAGGACCCGGTCGCGCCGGTGCTGGGTTAGTCATAATAGGATGTTGTGTCAAACACGTTTTGTGGCGGTTTTTTCATGAAAATCAAAGCTTCCGGGAAAACCGGTCAACCTGTGTTTACCCATGCCTTAATATGACAAACAGAGCGCCTAAACGGGAGAACAGAAGCAAAAATTATAGACGCCCCCGGGAAGATCCCCGAGGGCGTTTTTTCATACCTTGCTGATGTGCATGATCTCCGCACGATGGCGCAGGGAGATTTCTGTTTCCCCGCTTTCCAGTGATTCGAGGTAAGCCGCTATCACGTCCGGCTGCTCGAAGTTGTAGCCTCCCCAATAGCCGAACACCCAGGAATCGGGGCCGCAGACCATCGCACCCGCCGGTATGCCGTTGCGTGGTATCGTCGTCGGCTCTTTGGCGAGGATGGTATACAAGGGATATTCCGTGTCCGCTTGAAGATCGGCTACGACATAGTGCTGTGAGACGCCGCGCACGGTATACGTGTCGTTCCAGTCGTTCACGCAGATCTGGTCGCCCGGCTGCAGAGCGCATACAACGGTGCATATTTCGTCGTTTGTCATGGCCGGTTCCTCATATTCCCCTGATGCGCGAGGCGATCATATCCGCCGTGTGCGTGTAAAGTACATTCGGGTATTGCTCAATGGCCGTGCCGAGATAACCCCATTCCGTTTTGTCGCAGTATGCGCCCATGTGCCATCGAATGCATAAAATTTCTTCCTCCGTCAGCGGAAGGAGTTGCTGAGCGAGAATCACAGATTTGTCCCCATGGCCACAAAGGTTCTGTCCGGGGCGGTGAGAAAAACTCCCGTCCTCACTCTGCTCGTACTGATCGCACTTACAAAGGTCGTGCAGCATGCCGACAAGATAAGGGCTTTCCTTGCGGATCCATTGCAGGGACAGCGAGGAAGTCAGTTCCAACAGTGCGAGCGTCACCATCCGCGAATGCTCGAACAGCCCCCCAGGATAGGCCGAGTGAAAGCGCGTGGAGGCCGGAGCTATAAAGAATCCCATCGACACAAGCTTTTCCACCAGGGGGCGGCAAGTGTCTTTTCCAAGCCCCGGCTCCATAATTCGGATAAATTCATCAATTCCTCTTTCCATCATATAGTCCTTTCCTATGCGCCCGTTACGCGCATCTTTTCTCAAAACATACACGTTACCGGGCATGCCGCCCGGTCAGCATGTTCATTTTCATCATGCTTTCGTCGATGTTCTCCTGCACGACGCCGATATAAACCAGCGTTTCCCGCTGGAAGCTGTGGCCGAGGATCCTTTGCAGGCTTACCACGTCCCCGGTCGTTTGGTAATAGTGATAGCCGAAGGTCTTGCGCAGCGTGTGGCACCCGATCCGCTCCTCAATCCCGGCTTTCTTGGCGATGGTGTTCATGATCTGATAGCACCGCTGCCGGGTGATCGGGCGGCTCTTGTGGGTGATGCCGTCCTTCTGGCGGCTCTGGAAAATGTACTCGTCCGGCTTCCGTCCGGCGAGCAGACGGTTGATTTCCTTCCGGGCCTGGGGGTTGATTAGGATCCGCGCCTCTTTGCCGGTCTTTTTGGCCTGCATCTGCGCGTAGTCACGGCCCCGGAGGTCTGATACCTTGAAACGCCGGAAATCGCTCACACGCAGCGACGTGTTGAGCCCGACAAGCAAGATAAGCTCCCAGCATACCTCGCCGGTTTTCCGGTGGGCGTCATGCTCGCGGGCGATCTCGAAGCACCGTTGCAGCGTGTCAAGATCCCGGATGGGCTGTACCAGCTTCATTTGTGTTTTCACTTCCTCACATTATGACAAATAAGAGCGCCGAAAAAACAAACGAGGCCAAGCACCCGAAGTCTTGGCCTCGTATCTATGTTGTGTTGTTGTCAGGTGGTCAGCGCGGCAGCGGCTTTCTGGATTGCCTCCGTACTGGCGTTCTCCGTCTCAGTGTTCCCCTCAACAATACCGGGAACTTCCATCAGCTGATCCAGAGCAATTCCGTTCTGTACTTTGAGTTCGCGTACCCAGTCCTCACCCGCTCCCATAATAAGCGCGCAAATATCAATTCCGACAGCATCCAGCAGATTCTTTGTCGGTTCGGAGAGCTTTTTAAGGGTCCTTTTAAGCAGTTCGGTGTTGATTTCTTTGACCTGCTCGGGCGTGAGCTTTCCGGTTGCACTGATTTCTTTCAGCCGATCTACCATGTCCTGCTTCAATTCGCCGACGGTGAGCCTTGCCATTTCAAGGACGGAGCTGACCGCGAGAATGATATTCTGAAAGTTTTTCTGTTCCCCGCCCTTTTTGGCCCATACAGCCGCGGCAATAGTCAGGGCAGTGACGCAGGCGGCCTCCAGGATGTTGAGACCGTTCTTGATCGCCACGCCGGCGATGGTATCAGTGCCGTCGGGGTTGGTCATGGCGGGCATGGTACAGGCCGTGAGGGCAAAGGCCATTGTCAGTGCGAGAATGAGAGTCAGAATTTTTTTCATAGTGTTTCCTCCTTTTATTTGCTCGATGTGGTTGCCTCCAATATGGACACATCGAGTATTTACTTTGTCATAAGGCTTTGCAGGTACTCCATGATGTCGTCGCGGGCGTCCTGCATCTGATCAGTATTGCCGTTATGCAATTCATGATCGAGAAGTGCCATGACGCCCGCTGACGTGACACGGGAGCTTTCCTTCAAGCTCTCGATGTCCTTCTTCTGCCGTTCAAGCTCCTGCTGATGCTCGTCCAGGCGTTGCTTGTCGTTGGAGAATTTTTTCTCCACGTCCTGCGCGGCGTTTTTTGAGGGTGCTTTCCATTTCCGGAAAATATCGGCGGCCTTGTCAATGGTAACAAGGCCGCCGAACAGTCCTCCGAAAACCACAAGCAGAACCTTTCCTGCTTCCCATATCTGGTCAATTGTCAGTTCCATCTTTTTCCCCTTCCCTTACTGTCAATACAGTTCCCAAGATTGTCCGTTGTCCAAAACCGGAATAAAAATTTCATACGCGCTGCCTGTGTCAATGGCGAACTGGTATGGGATATTTTCTTCGCCGTCTGCGATATTTGCACCCGCCGGAATAGCAGTCGCCTCGATCCTGATATCAGTCCTTACAACAGACGGGGAAACAAGCTCTCCGTCATTCAACGTGACCTCGCGGAGAAGATAGCCGACAGCTGCCGTGACTGTGATCTCGATCACGTCGCCATAGGTGATTGTCGCGCCGTCGGAAAGCGTCGAACTCCCGCGCTTCACCAGAACGTTGGCTCCTCTCTCCGCGGAAATCGAAAGCAAAAAGGTTTTCAGCGCCGCCGTGCTGGCCACGCTCACCGAGCCCGTGACGGTCAAGGTTCCGCCGCTTGTGAAGCTCACGCCGTTCACTGTGTGAGTTTCGAGATTATACCCGCTCGTGGCCGTAAAGGTAATCGTCAGCTCGTCGCCGTAGGTGATCGTCGCGCCGTCGGAAAGCGTTGTGCTCTCTCTCTTCACCACGATGCTTGATCCTGTTCCCTCGGAGATCGAAAGCTCAAAGGTTTTCAGCGACGCCGCGCTGGCCACGCTCACCGAGCCCGTGACGGTATGCTTTCCGCCGCTCGCGAAGGCCGAGCCGTTTACCGTGTGTGCGCTTAGTTCATACCCAGGCGGCGACGAAAATGAAATGGTCAGCTCGTCGCCATAGGTGATCGTCGCACCGTTTGAAAGCACCTCATTCTCCCGCATTACTTTGATGGATGAGTTCGCTCCCTGCAGGATTGTCAGCGTGAAGGTTTTCAGCCGCGCCGTGCTGGCCACACTGGTATCGGATGTGACGGTCAAGGTCCCGCCACTTGTGAAGCTCACGCCGTTCACTGTGTGAGTTTCGAGATTATACCCGCTCGTGGCCGTAAAGGAAATCGTCAGCTCGTCGCCGTAGGTAATCAGCGCGCCGTCGGAAAGCGTGGTGCTCCCTCTCTTCACCACGATGTTTGAGCCAGTCCCCTCGGAGATCGAAAGCTCAAAGGTTTTCTTTTCCCACACAGCATACAGAGTAAGACCGCTCGATCTCGTGCCAATGTTCTGCCCGGGGGAGTACGTTGCTGTCGTTGCCGTGCTGCTTGTAGACCAGCCGAGGAACGTGTAGCCGGTTCTCGTCGGTCTGGTGGACGAGAGCGTGATGCTTTCGGTCGAGCCATAGAAGTAGGTCGCGCTCGGGGCTCCGCTGCCGCCGTTGGCATTGTAGGAGACGTGGAGGCTCCTGTTCTCATGGACGGATATTTCATATCCTGTAGGCCAGTCGTAAACCGAATTTTTCGGGCCATATCCGCTGATGGTGCCAACGATACCAGCACGGAAAGAGAGATTCCCGCTGTTGTCGTGCGTTTTTTTGAACGAAAATGTCGCCCCGGTGTTGGCGTACATGTTGTTCCAGTCGCAGTCGGTGCAGTAAAGATGCCTCGATCCGCTATAACCATCGGTGAAAGGCCATAGTGTGCTTTGGTCTACACGGATGCCAGCGTTGCTGGAACCGCCGTACATGCGGATGTCGTTACCCCAGTTGAGGTCAGCATATAGCTGCGGGGTAAGAGTGACAGTGGAAGTGTTCGTTGCGGCATCGTAGGATGTGCTGTAGTAATACCGAATATAAGAAGTGATTTCGCCACTGTCATTGTGCATTTGTGGGCCGTAGCCAGTTGCCATTCAGCTCACCTCACTGTACTTTTACAAAGGCGATCCTGCCGACCGTTCCTGCCGGCGGAAGGTCGTCAAAACTGGAAAAGAAGTGAACATTCTGCTTCAAAATAATCGGGCCCTCTGGAGATAAGCTTGTCGGGAAACGCAGCTTTTCATCAACGGAATCCATGGCAGCGTCTAATGAGCTCTCCGTCACGTAGGCATTGGAATCCGTTATGATTTTCAGACTGCCTTCATCAGTAATTGCATGGATAAGAAAAAGCGCAAATGCGAAGTTGGGAGAAGCTTCCGCTGTCGGAATTGAGACGCCCGTGCCGCCCACATCCTGGTGCAGGGCAAAAAGAACGGGCTCATCATTTCCCAAATGAGCCCATAGCCCGATCTCTCGGGCTGTATATGAAACTGTGGCCGCAGGGCCGACAAGGATTTTTAACTGGATCCCCTGCTCCGTTGTCTTTTTGCTGACGATCTGCGCGTCGCTCTGTTTGCTGCTCAGATCCGTAGCGCTCTTCATTTCTGCCTCGGCCACTTGCCCGCTCCCGACACTTGCGCTGTCGATCGTCAGGACTTCATTGCCTCCTGCCCACTGCTCCATGAGTTCCCGGCCTTTGTTGGTGATAACCCCTTTCCAACTCATTTATATCCCTCCTGCCGTTTGGCTCGTTTCTACAATTTCAATATCTGTTATAGCCGTGAGAACGTCCACGCTCGCATAGCTGGTCTGAGAATTGAACGTAATGCTGTCGAGAAGACTGCGAACATTTTTGATCCGCTCGATCGTCTCGTAAGCCCATGCGTTACTTTCTGCCGACCACTGGCCGCTGACGGTCACTCTGAAATGGAAAGGGTCTCCCCCGTATGCAAACCATTCCTCGACCATTGCGGTGTTGAAGGCGGCTTTCAAATACTTTTCAATGCCTGCCGCGGTGCCGCTTAAAGCGTAGAATAGAAGCGCCTCGTCAATCCATTGCCGTTTGGTCTCGATATCGGCCGATTCATCGTACAGCAGGTTATATTCCCACGCCAATTCATCCAACCGCCATTCCGGCATAGATTTCACATCGGTAATGCACTTCAAGCCCTGCTCCACGGTGTTGTTGAAAACCTGAAGCGCTGCTTCGATAGCCTTTGCGACAGCGTAACCGTTCTTATCGTTCAGAATGAATTGAGGCGCCCATTGTTCAGCTTTCGTGTCAAACATTCCAACGCCCCCTTAAATCGCGGAGATCATAATTGTTCCCTTGCACCGCTCCGTCGATGCGATCTCGGTATATTCCACCTCTCCGCCGTCGCCGAACTCGCTCCCGGCTCCCCACAGTACGCGCGTCGCGCCCGCCTGATAGATCTCCGCCATAAGTCGGTCAGGGTTAAAGGCTCGGCCGATCACGCTGTCCTGCCACTCCTGGTAGCTTGTCACAGCCTTCGCTATGGCCACGCTGACGGCACTGCCACTCTCTGCTCTGTACTGCACATTCAGCGTATAAGGCACGTCTGTCGCGCACTGTACGGTCACAGTATCAGTCAAAGGCCGTACATCAGATGCCGAAAGCGCCTCCAAGACCTCTTCTACAATGGCCGCTGCGCCTGTTCCTTCGGAAAGGATCAAATACACCCCTACCTGACCCGCTCCGCGATTCAAGGCCTTGGCGTCGATGATTTCACTGCTTACAGCTTTTGCCGCCGCCTCGTACTGACGTTCCGATCCAGTTGATACACTGGCAAGACCATAGTCGCGGATCCGCTCGCGGTAGGTTTCATCATCCTCTTTCTCGTTGCCGCCGCTGGCGTTGGAGGCGGAAATGATGCTGTACACGTTGGAATTGGAAACGGCAAGCTGCATTTGCGTCCCTGCGAGCAGTCCATTACCGGAGCTTCCCGCTCTCACCGCCTCCACTTCAACCGTGGCGATTTGCTGATAGCCGGTCAAAACGAAGTCCTCGACCAGCGCGTAGAATATTTCTCCGTCAGCCGTCATGGTCGTGCCGGCCTCAAGCGTTTCTTCTTGGCCGGTGGCCTTGGTCATGATCGTAACCGTGGCTTTCGCCGCTGTTGCTTCAATGCGCGGACAATTCCTTTGCTCTCCGAGGATATCCAGGTAATCGCCCACAGCATAACGGAGCGTCTGCATCCGCAAGCCGTTGTCAACACCGGCAAAGCACTGCACGATGTCTGCAAGAACCGCCCGCAGGAGGATTTCTTTTTCGTCGCCTGGGTAAAGAATATCTCCCCCGGCTTCGACGTAGTTTGTCATCATCTTTTCCCAAATGGCATCGGGATCATAGGTCAGATAATGCAGTTCGGTATTATCCATAAGTCACCCCTCAAAACGGCAATTCCAAAATCACCTTGATATACACGCCGCCGCCCTCAAGCAGCGTAGCCTCTGCCTCTAATACCTCGACGTCAGGCTCCCACATCATCACACGGTCAAGCTCCGGCAAGAGCTCGTTTCGAAGCTCGCCGATCGGAAGATCGAAAAGAGCCGGATCAAAGCCGCGGAAGCGGTCGTAGGGGACCTCTCCCATTCGACACATCAGCAGGTTTTTTGCGTTCTGAAGCGTGCGTTTTACAGCGTCGCTTTTCTGAAAGTCGATCGGAGAGGCAATATTGTCGATCTGATATTTTGCCATGTTCGCCCCTCCTATTTCACCCTAACTACCTTTCTTGCTCCGCTGCCCGCTTTGGCCGGTACCGAAGCCTTTTTAGCGGATTTTATAATCGCGTTCACCCCAGCCACTGCTGCCGTTACCGCTGACACGGTTGCAGCTGTGAGCTTCTTTGACCCGGAATAGTTTGACCCGGAAGAGCCTGAACTGCTTGCGCTGGCTGTTTTCGTTCCGTCCAGTAGGGACGCCTGGTTCAGTGTCAGCGCAACATCGGCCTGGATCCATGTTCCGCCCGCACTGATCTCCACGCGGGAAACGGTTGCCTCTGTCAGCATCAGCGGGCAAGCGACAAGCTTTCGGCTGCCGACGTAGAAGTAATTGGTGACCCCGCCGGTGAGCGCGGCTTGTATAAAGGCGTTCGCCTCGCTTTGTACGTCATAGCCAAGGCCTGCATGAAGCTGCACCGTAAGGCTGATCTCTATGGGCTTCCAGTTTTTCCGCTTGGTGTATTGCTGCCCGTTGTCATCCACTGTGTCCGTATTGCTGCCGACCTTTATTTGCAGATCGTTGAAGCTTCGGATAACAGAGGGCGACACTTCAAATTTCAGATTGTTCCATCGCCCGATTTCCGGCATGCTTTATCACTCCTTCCATGGGGCTTTTTCCGGCATATAGCGAATGTTGCTGTTACTCTCCGGGATTTCCACGACGGGGAGATCAAGGATTTCTCCGCCCGTAAAAATCGGCTTGCAGCAAAGCGCCGGATTTGCGTTGAGCAGTTCGCAGGCATAAACTTCATCCCCGTACACGCTGAGCGCTACGCTGTCAAAGGTCTCTCCGGCGGTGCATCGGTAGGTCTGGCCGCTTAAAATCATGCGTACACCTCCATTGCGTCACGCATTTTCTGTTCCTTCCACCACTTTTCGAGCCGCTGCTTATCTTCCTTCAGCGCCTCGGCAACGCCGCTTGCGTTGTTTGCGTGGATAACCGGGCTGTAAATAACGGTGGTCGGGCTGTTGTTGGGGCTTGCGTTCAGCCCTCCGAACCGTGCCAACAGGTCCGGCCACGTAAAGCCGGAGGCGGCGCGGGCGGCATTCAGCAGCGCGGCGGTGCGCTCGCTGTGCTCTTCCGGGATGGCCCATTCAGGAAGATCCCCTTCGCCAAAGATTGACGGCTCCGTAGCGCGTCCACCGGTTGCGAATTTGCCGTACGACCATACCTTCTTACCGCCGGACCCGGACGAAACGACGCCGACAGTAATGCTTGTCCCGTCACGAGCAGCAATCTCGGCGTCCAGCGCGCTCAAATCGCCGCCCACATCCAGGGTTAAGCCTTGCCCGTCTATTTCCGCGATGCCGTCGGAAACGGCAGAAAGATCTGCTTTGGGAGAAACAATAAGATCCGACAAACCTTGTCCCACCTGCATCCCTGCGGCGGCTGTCGGATCCATGTACATATAGGGGTTTGACGCGGCCATCTCGGCCTGTGTGTTAAAAAACCTTTGCCACCCCTCTATCTGTGCTTCCTGTTGAGCTATCGGCGTGTATGCCGTTCCGTATTGGGCCGCGCCCATCCCGTCGATAAAGGCGCGATCCCACGCCTCCGTGCTGTATCCCGTGAACCATGTCATGGGGTTCCACCACTGTCGGCTTGTGGCTGTGATCCCGGCTGCGGCGATCTCGCTTTGAACTTGTGCAATCTGCGCAGCTGCTTCGGTGTCTCCCGCTTCTTCGTAGCCGCGCCTTGCAGATTCTATGCCCTCTTGCCCGCCCATGGCAGCCATCTGCATAGCGAGCATTTTGCCGTCTGCTTCTGGCGACAAATCCTGTATTGCTCTTTGGCTCCCAAACAAGTCCATGAAGAATTGGGCGTAACCCGCTCGAATAGTGTCTATTTCCGCTTGGTGGCGCTCGTCGGCACGGCCGAGGGCTTCTTCCATTCTTTCGGATGTAGCCAGCTCTCCGTCGATATATCGTCCGTTTTCTATGGCCTGTTCCCATCGGTATTGTGCGCGAAAGCGCTCTGTTAAGTAACGATCTTCCGCCGCGGCAAGCTCATCCTCCATTGCTTGCTGTGCCTTGGCAGATATTTCTTCAATTTCTTTCGCGCTCGCTGTTTGCGATTGATATAGCCATTTCTGCTGTTGAATAAAGGCTTCTTCGCTTTGGGCCTCGGCGGCGGCGCGGGCAAGAGCGTCGTTATAGCTCCGCATATAGGCGAGGATCTGCTGATACTCCTCCTCGCTGATCTGCCCGTCGGCGAACGCGCTTCCCAGCGCCACGCGCATTCCAAAGCTGATCTCCTCTGCCTCTCCCATGGCGTCCTCATACGCCTGGTCAGTAAGCGCAAGGATCTGCTGAAAGGCTGTATCGTATTCCGCTCTGCCGTCACCACCGAAAAGCGTCTGCCAATAGCTTTTGCTTGCGGCGGTGCTGTTGGCGATAGCCTCCTGCACGGACTTGTACATGTCATTCCCGAGCTGTGTCAGCTTTGCCTTGTCCGCGTCCGTAAGCTGCGCATGGGTCAGCATGTCCGTAAGGAGCGTGCTGCTGAAGGTGCTGCTTGCCGTTTGATAGCTTGCGACGGCATTATTCATCGACGCGGTGAAGCTGTCGACCTCGCTGTAAGCTTCCCGGAGGCTGTCGCTAAGGGATCCGATATATCCCGTAAGTGCTGCGGTGTCAAGCTCCATGCTGCCGAATTGCTCAGCAAACCGGCTGTCGCTCAGATCCTTCACCGCAACGGCAGCGGCGGCAAGCGCGGTAAGGCCGAGTGCGGCGCCTCCTACCGGCGTCATGGCAAGTCCAATCAGACGGAACGCAGCGCCAGCCGTCAGCAGGGCAGGTCCCGCCCCCGCAACGACGGTAAGCCCGTCCACAAGGGCGCTGAACGCGCCGGGGTCCATTTCGGAGATGCTGTCGATGATGTTCCCGCCGAACTCCGCCATATTTTGCACGAGCGGATTGAGTTCTTCGCCGACAAGCTGCTTTAGCCTCTCGCCCTTGCTCTCAAAGATCATGATGCTTCCGTTGAGCGTGTCCATCATGGTCTCGGCGGCGTATTCGCCGTAGCCTTCGGCGGCTCCGTCAGTCATGGCGTCATAGAGCCCGTTGTATTCCTCCGATGCTGCACGCACCAGATTCAAGGCTTCGGTAATGGTTCTCGTCGGGAAGATGGCGGACAGGATGGAAAGCGCATCCTGGTTTCGGTCTATGTTTTCATATCCGCCCGCGATGTCGCCCAGCGCAAGGTAGAGGTCGCGGTATATATCAAGCACATTTCGCAAATTGCCGCGGTTATCGTAGACGCTGAAGCCGTGGGCGGCCAGCGTCGCGTTGACCGCCGCCAGCGATTCGTCCTCCATCATTCCCGCGGTTTCCTCCGCGGTCGCGCCGAGCTCCGCCATTGCTTTGTTTGCTTTGTCGGTCGGCGCGATCAGGCGCATAACAGAGTTTCGAATCATTGTGCCGGCTTCGCTTCCGACCGCGCCCGCGTTTGCGGTGACCGCGATCAGCGTCATAAGTTCCTCGGGGTTGGCCGCAAAGCGCATCGTGCCGCCCATGCGCAGCATCGCGTCACCGAACTCTCCGATGGTCGAGGCGCTGCTGTTGGCCGCAAAGGTCCACAAGTCGATGAAGTCTCCCAGATCCTCAAAGCCGATACCGGCGGCATAGGTCGATTTGACGATATAGTTTACCGCCTCGGACAAATCCAGTCCGCCCGCCTGGGCGAGCTGCATTGCGGCCGGAATACCAGACATAATGCGGTCGAAATCCCATCCGGCGTGCGCGGCTTCGGAAATCGCGTTCGAAACATCGTTTGTGTGGAAGATGGTTGTCGCAGCCCAGTTCGTCGCAGCGGTGTCGAGCTGGTTCATTACGTTCTGAAGCTGCTGCGTCCCACGCCCGTATGTAGTAGAAAGCGCGACCTCAGCGTCGCGCATACTCAACTCATATTCCCGGTAGACCTTTACGGAATCCTCGCCGAAGTTGATAAGCTGTTGGCTAATCCCGTTGACGATCATCCCCATTTCGGTCAGCGTCGCGCCGACCTTACCGAAACCGTTGCCGGTTTTCGCGTTGATGATGATATTGGTAGTTAAATTCTGTCCTGCCATGGGCGTTCCCTCTTTTTCTCAGCTTTCTCCTTCAGCTTTTCAATATGCCATGTTTTCTCCTTTTAACTTACGGTACAGCCAAAGCAGAGAAAGCGCAGATAGACAGGTTTCGAAACGGACGAGTTTTTTGTGCACGTCATAGAGACTTTGATAGTATTGCCATTGGATACCGCAATCGGAACAGATGTGCTGGAGCCGTATATCTGCGCCGCGTTCTCGAAAGTGCGGCATCCCTCCGCCATGATTTTTGTGCCGTTATGATAAATCTCTGCTTGGTATGTACCGTAGTCACTTGTTGCCGTGCTGATCAAACCGCAATACACTACGACAAAGCCGCTCCCGCGCACAGTGACAGTTTTCGAATAACTGCTGCTGGAGCTTGCGGTGCTTAAGTTTATTACCGTCGGATTCGTCGGCTTCTCGATTCGTTTCGCTGTTCCAGATGCCATATACATGGCTGGGTGGTTACTTCCAGCGGCCTATTGCACACCATTTGATGACCAACGGGATTGATGTTGAGAATGTTCTCGCCGCGGCATCCCACCAATGGACACCACACGACGTCAGCGTCTCTCCGGTTTGGCCTATTGGCGTCGAAGCGCCTGTTGAATACTTACCGCTGCCAAAGACCCGGTAGTCTGTTGACGCAAATGGGATCGGGAACTGGATGTATACCGTAGTTATGTTGATTGGGCTGACATAAGCATTAGTTGACCCGGAGGTCAACACGGTCGTCCCCCATTGGATTAGCGTCCCGTCCGGCATTTTGCAATAGCCTGTCCCGCTGTCAGAAGTAACCTTTTTGCTTGTTCCACTTGCCACCGATTTCTCGGCGGTGCTGATTGATTATTCGACAAAGAAGATGTACAAATCCACATTCCCGCTCGTTTTAAGTGTTTTTGTGTTTGTATCCCAAGCATTATAGACAATGAAGTTTCTTGTTCCAGCGGGTATCATTGTAGTGGCTGGCATGAGGAACATTGAGTTGATGTTCGCATATGTAAAAATTACGATCACCGGGTAATCCTCATCCCGAAGTGGTAACTGCGGAACTTGAACAGTCGTTCCAAGTGTATATGCTTGGAGAAGCACCCTATGAATTTGCGGTTTAGTTACTCGCTTTGCTTTGCCGCCCGCCATCAGAGAGATCCCTCCCCGATGAAATCAATCAGCCCGTGAGGAATTACCTCACGCCGCCTCTGACCTCCTCTCGGAGATCTCGGAGGACAAAGGATTAACCCAGCGTCCTCCTTTCGGCGTGATAGGAGTACGAAGTACCCCCCCCCGCTTTAGCGTGGTAAAGTGCGTTATTCATTGACTACCTCCACTTCCGGCTCGGGTTCCGGCTCCGGCTCCGGCTCCGGGCGTCCGTCCCACAGCTCGCGGTTGCCGCGCGTGTCGGTGATGTAACACGCCACAAAGTCGGTGTCGGCGTTCTGGCCGTAGGCATACGCGCCGAGATAGGCATGATAGCTCTGCTTCGCGGCTTCAAGGTTTTCTTTGCTCGTGCCGCCTTCCTTGACCTCGATGCCCTTGTCCCACGCGTTCTTTGCGTGCTTGATCCGGTGCATGAAATATACTTCTTCCACGGTTGTCTTCTCCTTTCGTTTTTAGCGTGCGATGATAGCCTTTGCTGTCGGGAGAACAAACACGGGCTGTATGCTCTCTGACGTCGTGCCGCCCTCGTTGGTGATGGTGAAATAGCCGTCGTATGCGTCCCATCGCAGATCAACGGGCGGCTGATTCTCCGCGCTTGACGAGAAGTTCCACAGCACACGCATATGGTCTTTTGTGAAGCCGTCCATGCTGTAGGACACGGACGCGCCTTCTGCCGGGATTGCGAAGGCGGTGTCGGGCATCAGGATCACATCTTTGCCGAGGGCGCCGACGTCTGCGGCGTTGAGCTTTACAGGACCGGTCTTTCCGTTAACGCTTTGAATGGGGGCCGCGGCTGCCGCTTCGACAGCGTTCACAAAGCCGCTGTCATTTTCGAGTTCAGATACTTTCGTTGGGATAGAATCGGAATTTATAAAGTGGCTGTCATTGTCGAGATCCGAAACCTTCGTCGGAATGGTCGGCTTGTTTTTGATAAAAGCATCGCCGGAAGCGGCACTCCAGTCGCTTTGCACGTTTTTTTGTGCATCTGCTTCTATGTCCGCCAGCTTTTTCTTTTCTTCGTTTGTAAAGTTGTTATCGGTGTGAACATAATCCTTGTCTACGACAAAGCCCGTTGCATCCTCAGGCGATTCACTACAGAGGATCTTTCCGGTCCCGTCAGAGAAAAGGAAAAAATAAACGATGTCGCCGACTGCAAGGGGCGCTCCGTTCAGCGCGGTAATCTGAAGACTCTCTATTCCCTTCCGATCGAGGGTTTCAACGATGTACTTTTTTTCATCCGCAGCCAGTATCTTCCCCCGTTCAACGACTGCTCCGTACATGTCTTCACCTCTCTATTTGATCGTTGTGATGCAGCGATACAGTTTTGCTGCTGATGTTTTATTAATAAAATCGTGCTTTGCCTCCGCGACGATCCATTCGCCGGAAAGAACAGCATTGCTGCTGATATCAATCCGCGTCGCAGCGGTAAAGTTCGCGTTAAATTCGGAATGAATGGTAAGTGCTTCGCACTTTCGGTTGTTGTCAAGCAGCAGGCCTCGCGCCCATCTGCCTGCCTGTATATCATTTTTCGCTGGGTATTCTTCTCTCGTTTCCGTCAAGCGCCCGCTTGAAACGGCCTCGTCAAAGGCTGTGGCGGTGGCGTATGGTGTCCGCACGGTCAGGCTGTACAGCTTTGACCCGTTTCGGATATAGTCTGTGCCGCTTCTCTGCGGGTCGACTTCGATGCTTTGATACGCCTTTCTCTCCTGGGCATAGAGAATCCCGATCGCGGTATATTTCCCGTTTACACATTTGAGGGTCGCCCCTTCCATCTTCAAAAGGCGGTGGAGAAAAGCTGCGCTCCCCTCGTTCTTCTGCTGGATATAGGGAATGACCGTCTGTCCGTCAACGCCGAACAGCGCGTACTTCATCCCGCTCGCCATGGCCGCGCTCTGCATGATCTCTTCAAGGGTTTTCCCCGCAAAGCTGCGGTTCATCCTGCGGCGGGCCTTGCACGGCAGCGCCGTGGCCAGAATGCGAAAATGCCCATCTGCCGGCAGCACGGTATTGACATACATGGTTCCCGTGTCGTATCCGTCCTGCGCAATCAGGATCCGGTCGTCCTCCTCCGGCTCCCATCTAAACCAGCCGGCAGCGTTTTCAAACTCGATTTCAAGGCTGTCGCAGCGTTCTCCCTCTGTATCATGCACGACGCAGAGGCGCGGAATGACATACCCTGTAATGTCCGTGTCCTGATAGTAGATTTCCACGTCGCGCCTCCTCGCCTGCGATACAATCAAAAAGCCGGGGTTTTGGTTTTATGTGTTGCCAATGCCCCGGCGATAGATTCAAATTGGTTTTTATTCGTTCCGCTTTTGCATGACGTTATACGTCGCGGAGTAGATGTGATAAAACTGCCTGATCTTCATTCCCAGGAAATCGGGAATGGAGGTGTGGGTCACAATCCCGGCGGTTATCACTTTTTCGAGATACGCTTCCGCCCCGCCTGGATTGATTCGCTGAAAAAAAGGCTTGCCAGTTCCACGCCCTCCGCGGCATCTGCTGCGCTGATGCGCGAAACGATGTCATTCATATCAAGCCCTTCCGTGCATTTCGAGGCCGCTTTCGCAAACAGAGAAAGCCCCTGACGGTAGCCCATACCGGGAACATTTCTCCCGCCGATCCCTGCCCCGGCGTCCATCGCCTCGGTGTAATCGAGGCCGGTAAGCTCGGTAAAGTCATAGGCAAGCTCGGTGATTTCCTTTTCTCCGGCAAGAATGGGGTTTTTAAGGCCCAGGCGGCCCTTCCCCTCTCTCATGGCTTCCAGCGCTTCTTTGACTTTCTTGCGCTCCTCCTCCGCCTGCTTTTTCAGCCGCTCGCGAGTTTCTGCGTTTTCTCTCCGCTGTTTTTCTTCCGGCGTTTCGGCCGGTTTTTCTGTGTGGATCTTTTTTTCATTCATGTTTGTTTCCTCCTCATGATGTTGGCTTATATGGCGCGCACAGATGCTTATACCCGATAATTGGCAAGCGCGGCCCAGCTCTGCCCGCCGCACTCCCCGTCTACCAGAATGCCGGCGGCGGTTTGGAAGCTTGTCAGTGCATCATAGGTCTCCTTGCCAAAGCTCCCGTCGTCGCTGCAAGGGAATCCTTTGCCGTTGAGAAGCAGCTGCAGGCTCTGTACCTGCGGCCCCTTGTCGCCAATCTTCAACAGGTTCAAATCGACTTTGTAGACATAGCTGTGATACTGTGCAGCCGGAATACGGTAATCTTCCTCTGCCGGGGCAGACGCTTCCCCCGCGTCTCCGTCGGCAGGGGCGCTTTCGCTCTCGCCGTCACTTGCTGCCACAGACCACTTAGGCCGTCCGAAGCCGGCAATATTGCCTGCTCCGACCGTATAAGACCGGCGAGCCACCATGTCTGAGCTGTTGCCCTCAACGGTTGTGATGGTGTTGCCGTTTACGGCGACCACAATGCCCTGATGGTTGATTGCTCCGTCGTAGTAGAAGAAAATAACATCTCCTGCTTCCGGCGTGCTATACCATGCTCCCGCATTTTTGAAAAACTGTGCGGAATAGCGGCACGCGGCGCTGCCCCCGCCGATAGGCTGATAGGTCATGGCCGCGCCTTTTTCAAGGCCGAAGCACTCAATAAATGCCGCGTCGCTGAACAGATCGCACCACGGCTGATTCTGAGCATTCCAGCCGTAAAGCTGCTGCAGGCGTTGATCCTGCGCGTACTTGTTCCAGTTGTTCGCTCCCTCGCGCGTCCCTACCTGTGCAAGCACCCAGGAGATCAGCTTTTGCTTTGCTTCCGCAATATTCATAATCTCACCTCTTGGAAAAGCCCGGAGGCGTATTGCCTCCGGGCGGTTGACTTACTTCAGCATGTTTTCCACAACATTGGTGAAGTCCTTGCCGTTGTACTTGATGATGCCAGCCATCGCGTCGATGATGGTCACGACCTTGCCGTCGATCTCCTCCTCATAGCGGAGAAGGGAGTATTTAACGGTGGTGCCGTAGGGAGAGCCGGTTTCAATGTCGCCTTTCTGCGTCTCTTTCGTGACGCCGACAACGCGATATTTCACGCTCTCATGCTCGATCTCGCCTTTCGCCACCGTATAGCGCTGGCGCACAGCGCGCAGCTCCATCGTGTGCTTGCCGGGATCGCTCAGATACTTACAGTTGACGCCGTTGTTGTGGGTGATGGAGAACTCCATCGCGTCAAGGTGGGTCGTGTTCGGCATATCCACATCAACGGCCATCCCGGCGGCGCTGATAGTCGTCGTCGGGTGGGAAATGGTCGGCAGGCCGATCTTGGTCACGTCCTCGCAGATCCTCTTGTTGTCAAGGAGCCGGTGGCCCTCGATGTTGTTATAAACTTTACTCGGCATGGTTGCTTCCTCCTTTCCCCTTATTCCGCAGTCTCAAAGTAGGTGACAAAGCCGTCGTCAGTCCAGTTGACAACCGCCGTCAGGCTCTTGGCGAGCGGCGCGGTCGTCACGTTGAACACGAACGAGTAGTCGCCCTGCATCATGTCGCTCCTGGCGTCCGCAGAGGCGTTCGCATGGACCTCGCCATAGATCAGCGCGCCGATTTTCAGCAGCGCGTCAAGGCGGGTCTGCTCCTCCGCGATGATCGTCTGCATGTCGTTGGCCGTCATGGGCTTGTCCACGTCGCCGGTGCGGCGGTGCTGGAAGTCGTTGCTGATGTAGTAGAGCATCATGCGGTTGGTCTCTGCCACGTTGATCTGGTCGCCGTTCTCCTGATCGTAGTCGGCACTGTGACAGCCCCAGATCGCCCAGCGTCCGCCGACGTATGCGGCGGAGGCGATGCCGTACTTGTTGAGCTTGTTGTTGATGATCGAATCATCGTACACGCGGCCCTTATAGCTCTCGCCCAGCCACAGGTTTTCGATGATGGAGCACTCGGTATTGCTCGCCGTCTTCCAGGGAATGCCGTCCTGCTCCAAAAGGAGTTTCTGGAAGTTTGCCGCAGCCAGCACAGACAGGTGATAGATCTTGCCGTCGACGCCCTGCACCATCGGGAAATACACCGTCTCGTTCTCATGGTTGTAGCCGTTGGCCTCTTTCCACGTGTCCGCGGTGTCGAGCGTAATCGCCGTGTTGTTGTGAACGATGGGGAGATCAACGAACATATACACGTCCCAATGCTCATTGACCTTAACGCTGTTCCGATACATGGCGCTGTGCACAGCGGGATCGGAAGAGAAGCCGGGGACGGCGAGGTAGGCCGGGATGAAGCCGGTCGCCTGATACACGTTCTTGATGGCAAAGATGCCTGTGTTCAGGCCGTTGCCGTCGCTGGAGCCGATCACGGTCTCGGCGGTGACGGCGCTCGGCGTCACGGTGTCGTAGGTGATCGTCAGCGCCGCCGTGCCAAGTGCGCCGCTGGCGAGCTCCTGGATCACGATCTGCTTCTTGGCGCTGTTGTAGGCGATGCTGTAATCGGTCCCCTTGACTTTGGTAACGGCGCCCTCGCCGCTCCCGCTCTTGACGGCCACGCTGTCCATGTAGATGTTCTCGGCGTTGGTGATAATCACGCGGCCGTTGTTGGGGGTCAGGTTCTTGCTGGTCTGGGATGCGGCCTTGTGCACGTTGGGATCCAGCACGTTGATGAGAACCAGCGGGCCGACGCCGCCGTTTTCAAGGTGGACGTGCATAGCTTCGCACAGCGTGTAGCTCGCCCAATCCTCGCTGTAGCCAAAGAGCTTGCGGGCTTCGGCGATGTTGTTCACAACAACAGGGACATTGACGTTATCCGCGCCGCCCTCCACCGTCTGAACGGGGGCCGTACCGACATACACGACCGCGCTCTGGCTGCTGTCCGCAACGCGGGTGCCGACGGCCTGGATCTGGCCGTAAGCACCGTGCAGATAATCAGACATAGTGTGTTTTCCTCCTTAATTCAGATATTTTTCATAGTCGTTGTTTGCGCGCTCGTTCGCGTAGCAAAGGAAATCTACGCTGACAAAGCCGTAATAGATGGGGCGCCGGTCAACAACGTAGTTTTGATCGGTATAAAGGCTGTAGGTGATCGAATCCTCCTCCACTGTGAGATCCGTGTGGGGGATCATTTTTTGCCCCAGCAGCAATTCCTGAACGTCGTCCATCCAGTTCAGCAGAGTAAAAAGCCCTTGCTCGGTCGCTTCCAGAATCAAGGACATATCTGCCCCTTCGCCGGTCTCCTTGATGCTGTCGATGAACCCGGGCAAACGGGTACCCGGCTCATAGACGGAGAAGAGGATATCGACGGCGAGGTGCTGCCCCATTTCCTGCGGTCGGTGGATATTGCTGTACCGGTCAAAGCGTTTTTCCTCGGTGTACTTGGTAAACGCTTTCCTCGGCATAATCAGCAGACCCGGGCAGATGGTTTCCGCTTCGGTCTGAAACTGCCCCTTGTCCAGCCTGGACGGAGCCCATGCGAGATAGCAGGTCGGCTCCACGGTAATGATCTGGCCAAGGTCCATTTTCTTCCCCGGGGCTTTCATTTCGCGACCTTTACACGCCTCTTCGTTCAGCCATTTTTTCAGGCCTCGCAGCCTTTCACTTGTGCGCATATTAGATCAGCTCCCTCGGATCCCGCTCTGAAAGAAGAATATCCAGCATCCCCATGTTGTGGTGGCTCTCCCGTACCCACATGGTTTTGCGGTCAAAAAGAATCTGCGTATTGGGTTCCGGCTCCACGCCCCCCGGGAAGTCCGCCAACGGTGTATGAAACAGGATTTCCCGAACATTGTTGTCCCAGGAGATGTCGTTGACGTTGTTGTTCTTCCGCTTGATGGCAAGCTCCTCATCCATAACGCAGGTGATTTCGACGCCGTTCCAATAGTGGATTTCCGCAAAGTGCTCCATGTTCATAAAGACGCGGGTGTTATCAGCCGCAATTCTGTCTTTCAGCGCCATGCGGGATCACTCCTTTCCGCTTCGATCCGAGGCGGGTTTCTTCGCTGTGGGCTTTTTCTCCGGCGCAAGCACGGCGCGCCCCTGTTCGATCAGGCGCGCGCCGTAGCTGTCGTTATACTCCTCGATTTTGCCGGTGGCGAGAATCTTTACTCTCATTTGCCCTTGCCTCCCCCGGAGCGGCCTCCGCGCTTACTTTCGGTCTTCGGGGCAGGTGCGGTAATGATACCGTCCGCCGCGTCGATCTCAGGGGGCTCGGCCTCCTCGTCAATTTCGGCGGCGTCCTCGTTCTCGCCGTCAATCAACGCGTCGGCAATGGCTTCGCTCTCGATTTCGCCGCCCTCGGCGTCGGTTTTCTGGTCTCCGCCGTCGATATTGTCCTGCTCAACCGGCTCATACCCGGGTACCTTTTCGATGGCCCCAGCTTTCAACCATCGCTCGATAACATCCGGGGAGAGGTCTTCTGTGATAACCTCTCCCGGGACATACTCGCGTCCGATATAGTGTTTGGCAACGTACATGGCACTTCCTCCTTAGAGAACAGTCGCCACGCACCATCCGTCCACGTTCTGAGGCACGACCGTCGGGCAGGAGGTCAGGCGGTTCTTGATGGCGTTGCCGTCGATGCTGCCGTAGCGCAGGGGAACCTGCTTCTTGATGTAGGTCTTGTGCTGCGCGTTCGGGCCGGTCTCCTCAACCTGGGTGACAGGTCCAAAGAACACGTTCAGCAGGTCGCCGCTGCCGGCAATCAGCTTACCGGCGGGGATGATGGGCTTGGAAACGCCGTCGTCGTCTACGAACGTCCCGGACAGGGAGTACATTTCCACGCCGTCGCCGTTCCAGCCGATGAAGCGCACGCCGGAGCCGCGATACTGGGTGTTGAGCTTGCCCATGTCGATGTTGCGGCCGTCGAACTGCTTGATATAGTCGCTGTTGTGGATCAGCGCGCTTGCCACGTTCGGAGCCATCCAGATACGGTCAACATAGCCAAGGCCCTCATACACGAGATCGAAGATCTCGCGCATGTCGTCGTCGATCTTCGCGCCCGGCTGATCCCAGTTGGCGCTATTGGCACCGGGAGTGAAGAAGTTGGTAAAGCCGTAGTCGGCCACCATGGAGGGGGCAATGCCGCGGCCTTCGTTGGTGTAGTTGAATACCTGCAGCTTGCCGGTGAGAAGGACCTGGCGCACCATCCATTCATAGCGGCGCTGAATGGCCTTGCGCATGTCGGTCAGGTCGCGCGCAAGCAGGCGCTTTTCGCGCTCCTGCGGGGTCATCGCGCCAAGGATCTGCTCGCCGAAAACGCGCCCCTTCAGGTTGTCGTTCTCAATGATGCGCTCAGGTGCGATGCAGCAGAAGCCGATCTCGCGGGTCTCTTAACC
>Ga0247611_10002833_pt1 | contig 26902 bp, 26 predicted proteins | sample 177DNAGHGhighgp2_FD_192422 | JGI IMG/M metagenome (GOLD analysis project Ga0247611, IMG submission 192422) | Sheep rumen microbial communities from Palmerston North, Manawatu-Wanganui, New Zealand - 1770 DNA GHGhigh gp2 | ecosystem: Host-associated > Mammals > Digestive system > Stomach > Rumen... | reverse complement strand
ATTTCTGATATTATCATCTGGGTTTTAGCAGCAAATGTATGCAAAGGAGGCCGATCATCTGTGGCTTCTGCAAGGAAAGGGCAGACTCTCTCACATAACCCGCAGTTAACACATGACGCAATCTCAATTTTGGGGTAAAGGAACCCTTCTTCATCAGCCTTCATTGTGATACAATGACGAGGGCAAGCTGAAGCACAAGCACCACACCCGCAGCATCGGGACTTGTTTAGTACCTTGATCATTTTACTTCTTTCTTATGATTTTTGATACCTTTTCAAGTACGAATAACCTCTCTTGTTTATTCATACCTATAAACAAAACAGAGGAAATTACAGACATCAAGGAGATGACAAGGACAATCACCATATTCAACAATGAATCGGGTATGTACAGATAAAGAGCAAGTGGAATTATGCTTGCCAAAAGGGTTACAAACAATACTTTCAGTATAACATCTTTTAAATAAAGGCGAAAAGAAAGCCCAATATCGTTCTTCGTCATCAGCACTGCTATCGTTTGTGCCACCAATTGTACTGTCAAATGAACGATAAAAACTATTTCAGATTGGGCTCCCATTTTCAGTACAAAATACGAAATCGGGACAATTGACAGAAGAATTCCTCCTATGACAAGTTGATAAGTCTGAATCCGTCCTGTTGCACTTTTTATCATCGAAACCGGATTATGAAGAGATTGAGCCATCATAATCAGAATAAGAAGTCTAATGAAATTAACAGTATGGTCAGGCACCTCAACAAGCCACAATCTAAGTATGGCTGGAGCTTCTATGAAAACGGGAAGACTCAGAATCAGTAAAAGATAAAAGGAGAACCTTGACGAAAGGAAAAGAAGCTCTCGTACTCGCCCCGTTTCATCAGCCGCGTAAGACTTGGTAATTTGTGGATTAATTGCTGTCTGAAAATTAGTAACGAAGCCATTTATAACTCCCTCTACCTGAACCGCGACACCTCTCGCTGCATTAACAGCAGGTCCAAAGAACACATTTAATAATAAATTCAAACCCTGAGTATAACACACATAAGACAAATTACCCACTAATGACCATACTGCAAATGATGTCATTTGCTTAACTAGACCTGTCTTCTGGATTGTTATATGCCTTGCTTCTTCAAAATGCCGGTGGCAGTAAACTATATAAATCAAGCAATCAAGTATCAACACGCCAAGTAATAAGGCGGCATAGAGAATCAACTTGTCAAAAGGGGATATTTGTATCAAATAAACAATCAGAAGTTTCAAAACCGCATCGAGAATTGAAATGAAGGCAAACGCGCCCATCTTTTCATGAGCAATAATCATCGAGATAAAAGGCACACAGATTATTGACGCCATGCAAGACACCACGCTAAATTGATATACCCAGAAAGCTGCGGTCATTCGCGCTTCAGGAATAACCATCTTATTATACAAGAACCACAGGCCAACCGTCTCTGCAAGAAAGAGAATGATTACCGCAAGTACCCAGTGGATAAAGAAAGAAACACCTACAACATTGTTCAGCTCTATCTTATCACCCTTACCTAGTGCAAACGTAATATAACGGCTTGTACTGTTGCCCATCGCCTTGCTGATAAACGTGAACATCACAACAATGCCACCTACTACGTTATATAAACCATAGTCGTCAACACCAAGTGTGGCAAGAACAATACGACTCGTATACAAGGACACCACTAACAAAAGCAGCATCCTAGCATATAGTAGCAATGTATTCTTTGCTATACGTTTATTTGAAGATACATTGTTATTTGGCATATTATTATCATTTTCATGTCTAAGGCGCCTCTCAATTCCGAATCTGTCAGCCTATTCATCTATGAGAACTTGTACGATTCGGTAGCATGCTTTGCCGTCGCCATAAGGGTTAATTGCCTTAGACATCTTCTCATATGCTGCTGCGTCGTCAAGGAGAGTGCTCACTTCGCTTACAATGAGGTCGTGATTAGTGCCCACCAGATGGACGGTACCACTCTTAAGAGCTTCAGGACGCTCGGTGGTATCGCGCATTACAAGCACGGGCTTGCCCAGGCCGGGAGCCTCCTCCTGGATACCACCAGAGTCTGTAAGGACAACAGTCGATTTCTCCATCAGATAAACGAACTCCAAATACTGAAGGGGTTCAATAAAGAAGAAGTTAGGACGAGTCAGATCCTCACCAAACACCTCGTGGATAGGTTTGCGGACATTGGGATTAAGGTGCATAGGATAAACGAAATCCACGTCGGGATACTTCTCACTGAGGTCTTTCATGGCCGTGACCATGTTGAGGAAGCCAGCACCGAAATTCTCACGACGGTGGCCGGTGATGAGGACGAGTTTCTTTCCGTTGTCCAAACGGGTTACATCGTAACCAGCGTTCTTAAGCACGTTAATCTGCTCATCGGCAAGAGCCTTGTCGCTCTTAAGCTTGCTAACAACCATGCGAAGGGCATCAATGACTGTATTTCCTGTTACGAAGATTTGACCTTGCGCTTTCTCCTCTTGAAGGTTCTTCTCGCTTAAAGGAGTCGGGGCAAAATCGTAGGTAGCAATTCGTCCTGTAATCTGGCGGTTCATTTCCTCCGGCCATGGACTGTAGATGTTGTGCGTACGGAGACCTGCCTCCACGTGACCAACAGGGATCTGCTGGTAGAAGGCAGCCAAAGCTGCAGCTGTGCTTGTAGTAGTGTCTCCATGAACAAGCACCACATCCGGATGTACTTCTTTAAGCACATCTCTCATTCCAGTTAATACACGAGACGTGACGTCGTACAAATCCTGCCCTTGCTTCATGATGTTGAGGTCATAGTCCGGCTTGACCTCGAATATCTTGAGCACCTGGTCTAGCATCTCTCTATGCTGGCCTGTTACGCATACGATTGTTTCAAACTTTTCAGGATATTTCTGGAACTCTTTAACTAATGGACACATTTTTATAGCTTCGGGCCTTGTGCCAAAGACCAGCATTACTCTCTTCATGTTGTATTTCTATATTGTTTTCTTCACTTTATTTGCTAGTAAGGGTTATGCTTCTGCGAATATGTTCAGGTGCTTCTTTAACAGACTGTCCAATTCAGCGATACCGTTGAAATCTTCACACAGACAGACACTTTTGATTTTTTTCTGGAATGCACCAACTTCGATTTGTTCACTTGGAATCGTATTCTTCGGATCTTGGAAGACATTGAAGAAAAGCATAACTTGCTTTCCGGCTTTGATACAGTCATCAATGAAGGATGAGTTCTTGATCCAGTTCCCGACTATGCCTACCACCACATCCACATCTTTGATATCCTCAGGATTTAAAGACCATTCTGCAGGTTGGAACAACTTTCCTTCCCGCTCAGCATTCTCCAAATTCCACTTACGAATGGTCTCTTTAGCCGCATACACTTCTTCCATAGTGCCACTGAGACTCCCGACCATCACTTTGTATACTTTCGAATTAAACATATCCCTTAACGCTTAATGATATCATACTTTGTATCATCTCCAGCTACACAGGCAATTCGGCCATCTTCGACTATCGCTGCCAAGGTACGCTTAACCCTGCCTCGGTCGCTTGGATGTAACTCATTGCTCTCAATCGGACCTTCAACCCCAGCGACCTTACCGTCCTCGATAGCCCAGTATTGAACATACGAACACGCACCTTTCAGCGTGAGCCCTGCCTTCTGATGGGTAATGTATTCCTCAATGAGGTTGTGAAGCTCTGTATCGGTGTAAGTTACCTTGACAAATTGTTGAATGGTTTCCATATCGTTAATCAATGTCTAAGTTCTCCTCATCCACCCAACGATATTCGCGGGTATAACCCTGACGTGTCTCATAGGTCCTCTTTTCATCCTCAATCAATACCCGTTTAAGCAAGCGCCCAGCAGCCCTTCCAGCTTGAGTGATTGCATAGTCATCCTCGCCAAACTGCTTATAATACTTGAACAGTTCGATTAGAGGTGTTCCTTGCCAATAAAAGTTGGGGCCACCTAAAAGATCTCTTGCAGCAAACCACTCCCCTTTCCTATCCCTACACCAAACTTGTACAGCGCCGAGAAGATAGGCGCGCATCAGCTTAAGGTCATTCTCTTCAAGGCCATGAACCATTTGGTATGATGAATCTCCTTTTAGCATTGCTTGATACTAATCAATGTTACTTCGCAACGTTAGGTATTCCGTTGAGTTCATTCTGAATATACTCCAGACTCGCAATCTTCGCCTTCGTCTCCTCCAGATTCAGCCTCCTGGTATTATTCGAGTTGAACTCATCGATAGTAACCCTCTTCGTATCCCCCTCCTTGAAGAACTTATCGTAGTTAAGGTCTCGGTTATCCGCCGGCACCCTGTAGAAATCGCCCATATCCTCAGCCTTCGCACACTCCTCCTTGGTAAGGAGCGTCTCGTACATCTTCTCACCGTGACGTATGCCGATGACCTTGATCTGGGACTTATCGCCACCAAAGAGTTCGCACACCGCCTCGGCCTGAGTCTGGATAGTGCACGCCGGCGCCTTCTGAACCAGGATGTCACCGTTCTGACCGTGCTCAAAGGCAAAGAGCACCAGATCTACAGCCTCATCAAGACTCATAATGAATCGAGTCATCGACGGCTCGGTAAGCGTGATAGGGTTCCCGTTCCTGATCTGGTCCAGCCAGAGCGGAATGACACTACCGCGGCTGCACATCACGTTGCCATAACGCGTGCAGCAAATCTTGGTCTCTCCGGAGTAACGACTCTTGGCCACAGCCACTTTCTCTTCGATAGCCTTGGTGATACCCATCGCATTGATGGGATAAGCAGCTTTATCGGTGCTCAGGCAAATGACAGCCTTGACCTTGGCTTCTATCGCAGCAGTAAGGACGTTGTCCGTGCCAATGACATTGGTACGCACCGCCTCCATGGGAAAAAACTCGCAGGAAGGCACCTGCTTAAGGGCCGCTGCATGAAAAATAAAGTCAGACCCAGGAATCGCGGAACGGCATGATTCTAAGCTTCTTACGTCTCCAATATAGAACTTGATTTTGTGGGCGACGTCCGGATACTTGGCCTGGTACTCGTGTCGCATATCGTCTTGCTTCTTCTCGTCGCGGGAGAAGATGCGGATTTCTTTGATGTCCGTCCGCAGAAAACGATTCAACACTGCGTTACCAAACGAACCCGTCCCGCCGGTAATTAGGAGTACTTTGTCTTTGAAAATGGACATATAAGTATTTGATTTATAATATATTATTCAGACAATCCTTAATACTCAACACAATGGATGTACCTGCTGAAAAGCGCTTTGAGCGGCAAACCGAACATTCCGATTCGTCGTTTTGCTGAATAGTATTTTAAGTATCAACCCCGACTCTTTTCGTTCAAACAACTCAAATAGACTATACAGCATAGACTCAACAACCAACTTATCTCCCTGTGTAAGAATCGGCCTTCCAGCAATAGCTATACAAATGTCGATAACTTGATTGTAAGACACCTTGGATAAAGACAAATTCTCTTGACAATTCTTGAACCAGGATTTCTGTCCTATCGCGTGCTTGTCATATTCTGCCAACACAAACTGGGTATCGATTCCTCCTCCCAAAATAGACGCTCGTATGAAAAAACGGGCCACATCCCTATAGTTCCCAGAACAATAGTGCTTAACAAGAGCATTAACATCTGAGACCGGTACATATTGAGCAAATACCTTGAGTACATTCTGATCAAGAGAAACCAACATCCTTCCACCCCTCTGAACTAATGCAAGGGCTTCATAGAATAGGGTAAAATAAACAGACCGACTGAATACGCCCTGGTCATCAACATTCAATATCTCTGTCGCTTCCTCAACATCAACATACTGTTCGATCCATGCCAAAAGCCTCTTCAGTCTCACCGCCATCCATAACTCTCCCTCTTGTGCGGGCATCTTGGAAAGGACCTCAGCAACAACTTGATAAATCGATGAAGGAGAGCCATTTATCTCTTTGTATAAAGATGACTTAATCAGATGATGTGTACCCTGTGAAATAATGAATTTTTTAGGGAACACCAAGTTGTACTTCATCTGAAGTTCGAACAGGAGAAGTAGAGAAGGAAGATCCAACACACAAGACAAGCTATCCACGACTTCTTTTCTCACCTCATGCAACTGTTCAAAATCACGGTAATTAATACCGTAAATCTTGAATGTGCCAAATATATGATCGTACAGGCTTGGTATCAGTTCATCATCACGAAGAAAGGCCGCCAATGTCATTTCTCCTTCCTTGTACTGCCTTAAAGCTTCATTATGCTGAGCAAACCAGTCTTCATCATGCCCGACCATTTTGTTCAACACATCAAAAAGATGGCCTCCCTTCATCTCTTCGTCGGTAAAGTGATAAGGGGTAGCGCTTGTATAGTTTCCCTCCCCTATCTCCTTGTAAATCTGCTCAACCAATTGTCGATAACGATTATGGATTGCGATGATTTCATATCGGTCGGTCCGCTTCATTCTATCAATATCTTCAACCACCTCACCCTTTGCTTTTCCGATAAGAACTTTCAAGCGTGTGGCACTTGTTACTTCCGTTGACTTTGTTTCACCGTTATGCCGGTAAAGCACATATGCCCCATCAAATACTGTGTCGTACTCCTCGTTAATGATTACACTTGTGACCGGATTAATTGATGCGGAATGGAAAAGCATGTTTAAACCCTCATTGGAGGGATGGCTTTTAATATAGCCATACAAGAATTCAAGAGCCTCTGCATGCAATGCAGACATTATGAGGACGTTGAATATCTGACCCGCCTCTTCCGGCGAGAAATCATATTCATTGAGCTTTGCAGATAGTGCTCTGACGCCTTGAATCTCCCGGCAATCAGCCGCACAGGAAATATAGCAAGTGAAGCATGATGAGTTCTTGGGATGCTTCTGATGAAGAATCTTAGCAACATCAAGCATGGTTCTGCTATCCTTTACCCTTGCAGCCATTGCATATTCTTGCCTAAGAAAAGCCGAGTTATCTATAAAACCATGACGCCTAAGATCTCCTAGAGCTTTGTACAATTTGTCAGCATGGGCCGGTGAGTTCTGTAGAATCTCAATATATATGAAAGTACGGAGATCAATGATTCCAGGAGGAATGCCCTTTTCGCTAAGTTCTATTGCCTCATCAACGTATCCCTTTGCATGTAAAACCAGCGCTACATATGGAGCAACAGCCAGATTAAAGTCATGCCTATTCTCAAAGAGATAGTTCACATCAACATCTCCACCTGTATAATGGTAGATTACTTGCCTACAAGCTTTCCCATCTTTATCATCCGGAAGCATTAATTTATCCGCGATGGGCCGAACTTGGTCCGGGAAACTTCTGGCGGCGGAAAGCAAATAGACTATTTGCGGAATGTTGAAAACGACACTGCTTTCAACAGCATCCTGCAGTGAAGACGCGGCATAATCCGAATCCACAGTCTGCAATGAGAATAAAAGGCGAGAATTGATTACGGAAGCATCTCTCTTTTCATCAAGAGACGTCAAGTACTCTTTTGCTTCTTCGAGATGATCTGCTTTGGCCAAGAAATTAGCATACGCCAAAGAACGGTAAAGTTTGAATTCAGGATCACATGAGCAGTTCTTTATATCTTCCAGAAGATGCTCCTCCCGGGTAACCTGGTATTGACTCATCAAATACCAGAGTTGAATGTTTTTAACGAAATCGCCTAACTGGGTTTTAGCGGAGAGTTGCCTAAACTGTGTTACAGCTTCGTTGAATTCTTTGCAGGCTGCTCCCGGTTTTTCTTCTGAAAAAAGTGCCGTCTGATTCCATTCCCAGATATAGCGGTTCATCAATACCGTAAGGTCAAACACCCATTCCGGGATGTTTTCATATGTGATGTTTTCCGGGAGCTTCACAAGATAGCTCTCAACATCGATTCCTAAGGTTCTGTCTTTTGTTCCGAGATAACAGGCATTGAATAGTATTGATTTTGAGTCGACATCTGCGGGGAGAGACTTATAGGCATCGACTAGACTCTCCGAAAAAACCAATGATGGAGCCCAAGCCCATATATTGGTTCTATCGTGTTCCTTCAAGCCCTCAGCTGCTTGAAGAGCAGCTTTTGAATCCCTCTGCTTACACAATAGGAAGATATGAGCGGCAACTATGTCATTATCATAGACACTGGCTCCTATCATTTCTGTACGGGCGCGTTCATACTCCGATTTGCTTTGCTCGAAGTTTGTGTAGCGAGAACAGCAGCCAAGGTAGTAATCGATACGGGATAGTGAGCGTTGATCATCATTGGGCACTTCTTGGCGAAGCTTATCAAGCGCTAAATGACAAGATGTAACATGCAGGTCAGTAATCAACGGAGATAGAGTGTCTGCAAGGCTCCTGATTTTTTGTGAGGGGTCAAAAGCGAAGCGGGATGCGAGAGTCCGTATCTCTTGTATAGCTTCAAATTGTTCCTCCGCACGTTGTTCTTCCCTCTTGTGCTTCTTAAATGTAAAAATCCCCTTGACTCCATCGGTCGCAATGGAGTCGGCTATTCCTTTGAAGAATGCAGGAAGATATTTTAAGATAGTTTCAAGAAGCATAAGTCTTTTTAAAACATGCGTTCATCAACTCCCGCCGCAAAAAAAATCATATATTTCGTTATTGTTTATTCTGCATTTTCACCCACATCCCCCGACTCTTCCGATTCGTCCGCATCGCATTCGCCTGCACGGTCATGCCGACAACCATCACGCTCTTCGTTTCTATGCCCACGCGGCTTCGATAACTCTGGTCCCCATGGCCCCCGCCCCACCATTCACACACACCTTCTTGCCCTTGATCTCTTCCGTCAGTTTCTCCCTGTTCGCCTCAATATCCGGCGCGAACATACTCACTGGCCTAAACGTCACCGAATCTGCGATGAATTTGTCTAAATTGAACATATATTGTTGATTTGTTTTACTTTCTCTTCATGACCACTCCCCTTTCGCCTCCCCTCAGATGTTCTTCCGCATGGGCCTTGTCTTCTTGCCCCCCCCAGATTGGGATATCAGGCCTGGACACGACTGAATTCCTTGTCACCGGAAGTGGTGGACAAGGAAACGATTCGCCGGGCACGGATTCCTATCCAAAAACCTGCAGTCCTGGCGAAGGTCGTACGCATACCTGCATACTTTCCTATGGCTCTACAAAAATACATTTATATCTGCAATTGTGCGCATTTTCCTTACAAATAATTCAATATCGGTGCGCCGATGGTTGATAATTGTGATTATGGTCTTATTATCGGGCCGCCCTTTCCGCTCCCATGGCTCTATAAGCGATCCACTGACTCTTTGTGCCTTCCCGGCTTGTTTTGTTCCCCTTCCTGGTTCACCACATCTCGCACTTGCTCCCCCGGCACTTCCGCTCTGTATCCATCCCTGCATGTTCTTCCCGCCGGATTGCCACACTGTTGTTCTATTGTTTCTTCTGCATATTCACCCACATCACCAGCCCCTTCAGATCCGTCCTCATCCCATTTGCCTGGCCGGTCATGCCGTCAACAATCTCACTCATCGTTTCTAATCGCAGACCGCTTCGATGAAGTTGGCCCCGCTGCCCCGCCCCCAATCACGCACACCATCTTACCCCCAAATCTCCCCGCCACTCTCTCCCTGTTCACCTCACTGGACTTAGTATATGGTTTGATGGTTACGTAATTATCTGGTGTTTGAATCATTTCTTACTCTCAAACTCGTTAGGCAATCCTGCACGTGACATATAATGCGACAATTGTGTCAGTAAATCTGAAGCTAATGGGTCTTGTATATGTCCATACCTTATGATTGGAAAGACATAGCGACTGTTGTCAAAGTCTGACTTTATCCCAATCCTCGTCAGAAACGTGTAAAACCAACTTTCTATTTTCCGTTTAGCTATAGCTTTACAATCAGTGTCTAGTCCTTCTACCAAGTGTTCAAGATTCAGAGATTCTTTGAAGTTTTGGAGATGTCTTTCGTTAAGCAGCCTTTGATTCTCGTGCAGGTTAGCAGAACAATCCTTGTTGATAATCACCTGCCCATCCTCTGAAAACGTACAGAAATCCAATAATGATAGGCTAATCGGTGTATACTTGTTTATGATGGCACACAAATACTTCTCATTGATTGGGCACTTTACCTTATAAGAATAACCTTGAGCTGCTTTCGACAACTTTTCATGGATGTTTTCCTTAAGGTTTTTTTTGGCTTTCTCTATTTCGTTGCCTGTCTTACTCAGCAACTTATCGATATCTCTACCAATACTTCTTTCTGCTGTTGACTCTTCTAAAGGGATAAAAAAGCCAATGCCATTCCCACTGCGTTTCCCCCCTGACCTAAGTGATATTGTACATGGCTGACATAACAAAACATAATACTTTTCATTATTCACGCAGAACACATCTCCATTCTGGAGAGGCATTAACAGCCTATTAATCACTGGTCCAGGGATAAAGGTTTCATCCAAGAAGAACTTATTAACCGCTGCAACGTCAAAGCGAGCCCCATGTATGTCCTTCTGTAATTCCTTAGAGACAATAGAATCAATACCCTTGATTGCTTTCACATTATCACCAAATGCTTTTAATCTGCCTAAGGAACTAGCTAAGGCCGTGTGAATCTCACGTTCAAAAATAATATGAATCAACCGGAGCAGGGTATCAATTTCACGACATCCTTCTTCATGAGAACTATCTATTACGACCTGTTTGAATTCCAAAGGCATTATCTTACCAAACTCTTCCTTTATCTTTGTCGAAGTCTCCTCTATAAGAGTCATCGCCATGGATGACAAATCATCTGCATACCCTACCCAAAATATATTATTGAGCCCCTCAATGAACAAGGTGTAATCATTGTTAATGGGCATGCGCTTTTTTGACAAAGGAAATGCCCAAGAAGCCAACTCCGCACGATGATTAATTCGGAACTGAAATTCACCGTTCGCGCCTTCTCTTTCAAAAGATTGAGAAAAAATCCCACAATATGAATTCTCTTTAACACCTTCATTGCTACTAAAACTCTGGGCCATAGAAAGGCCTGTACGCCCCTGCCCTTCAGCCGTCTGCCCCTTACCAATCTTTTGGTCGAACAAAAGAAGTACCTTTTCTCCTTTTTTGATTCTGTCCAGACAAGAAAAAGAATAAGTCTTGTCCCACTGGTCTGGTGAACAAAACACACACTTTTCACCCAATAATAGTTTAATATCCCCTTCTGCATGTAAATCCTTTGCTGGAACAAATTCCCTAATAAGGTCGTCGCGAATATCATTAGAAAGAGAGTTCCACCATGATTGAATAACCTCACTCATTTCCACACCTGCAACCTTGGCCATTAAAATATCTTCAGGAAACTTGTCTGCATGTCGTTGAAGTTCTTGCAGTTCATTGGTTTCTATGTATTTGGAAATGTCTTCAAGCCCATCACAACTCTGATAGTCATCTACATAATAGACAACAGACACTCCTACGCCTTCAAGAAGGCTCTTTACCAACTTCTTTGCATCTTCTAACGTCATTCTGCCTCAATATTTGAAAGGTTCATAGCAAAAATATACCGTCTGCCATAGGCGTTCCTACGCTCGTCAAGAAAGATGGAACAACCATCTGCATCCAGAAGCTGACGAACAATAAAAAGACCTAATCCACGACCTTGTCCTTTTGGTTTCATTGTAATAAAAGGCTCAAAAAGGGATTCTTCAACCGCTGATGCCACACCTAATCCATTATCTGAAACAAACAGCCACGGCCTCTTGATTAATATGGATACTTTTGAAGATTCTTGCTCTATTGGATGCTGGCGCAACCAATAGATAGAATTGTTAATCAAATTATCCATCACCTGTATAAAACGACCTTCATTTATTGTGATTGTAAAAGGAGATTCCTCCACTATTTCAAGGGAAACCTCGTATTTCTCCAAATACAAATTGTAGAACTGTTCCTTTTGCGACTCAATGAACTGTCGGATATCAAAAGATATTTTTGATTCCCTTGCATAACGTAATGCTGGTGACACATGTTTCAATTGCTGCGTCATAGCATTAGTAGCAATTGAAACTTGTCTGGAGAAATCTTTACACACTTCGCGTTCAATGGGTTCCTTGCTAACACTTTTCTTAAAATCAGCATTTTCATCATTTAAACGTTTTATAATATTAGGGAACTCATGGGTTATTGCTTCTGCGGTCATACCCACTGCCGCCAAAGTAGAGAAATCATCCAACTGACTTTCAAGCATGTCAAGCTTGGGTTCTATATAATCAACAGAAGCTGATAGTTCCGATGTTTGCTTTACAAAGGCTTCTAATTCCTCGAGCAATACCTGTGCTTTTTCAAAAGTAGCTCTATTCTCATCCAGCAACCGCAATGCATTCTCATGGATTCCCTCATTAAATAAGTTATTCGCTTCTTCAATAATTCTCCCAGAAGTGTCCTTGAAATAACTAACTTCTTTTAGCAAATCTCCTACACGTTTTGAATAACCCATGGATGCATCTGCCGTCGTCCTAATTTTACGAAAAGCCTGTTGGACATTCTTTATACCCGTGTTCTCTTGTTTATTCTTTCGAATAAAATCATTGTAACAACGCCTAACAGACGCGATAAAGCTATCACATTCTTTGCGGATATAGGTGATTGCTATTAGTTCGAAATTGTACTGATATTCGTTTTCCACAAATCCTTGTCGGTCCGTTTTATCCTTTAAATGGACATTAACTCCCTCACTGATAGAGAAATAACCGATAGTATTCTCTGGACGCAAACCATAGAATGAAGATCCCGAAGTTTGGCCTTTACTAAGACCTAACCAGTCATTCTGGCCAAAGCCATATGGCTGCACGGCAAAGCCATCACGATATATCTTAACACCAGTTTGCGTCTTTACGTATTCCTTATAATCAGAAGCAGTGTCAAACAAGTGAGTTACTGCGCCAAAATTGTCTGTTAAAGCAAAATCATATATTTTACCACTAAAAGCCCCTGGGTTACATTTACGACCATCCAAAGATGCGAGCCCAGCCATGTCGTTTTGAAAAGAAAACTTCTTCGAAAATGCGATAAACCCGTTTTCTTTTGGTATAAAAAATGATTTGTCTTTTTTCTTTGCTGCAAAGAAATATTCCGAAAACTTCCTACCCGCGTCCTTCTCAATAAACGCTTTATAATTCTCTTGTACCGTTCGATTATTACCAGAACTCAATTTATTAGGTTTTATTACACCAGAAACATTAAGGTACTCGCCATCAAAGGAGAACTCGTAAGAGGACTGGCATAAAGAGAGAATGCTGTCAAGCTTCTTCATGACATCTATACTCTCTCCATTCACGGTTACATAAACAAAAAACTTGCGTACCTCGGAGAAAGGTGTCAATACCTGGACTATTTTATTCTTGAATGTTTCAAGGCGGTCACCCTTCCATACTTCTGTAGAAAGAAGATTCGTCAGAACAAGTTTTGTACCCTTAGTCGCACCTGCAGGTTTTGTATCCACCTTAACTGGGACTTGAGACAATCTTTGTACTTTATCAAATTCACGCCAGTCAAATGCAACATGATAACGATTAGAACCGCCCTCAGGGGTTGTGAATATTTCACAATAATCTGCCAAACGCTGCGTACTTAACCGCCCCAAACCTTTATCACCAAGAGGGGTACGATCCTTTTTAGTCTTCTTCTTAATGCCATCTGATCCTGCACGCTTATTAGAATAGGAAATAGTCAACCATGATTTTTCAATTGTTGAATCATCCATTCCTATGCCAGAATCTTCGACAATGATATAACCCTTATGTGTGGGGTATGTGAGTTGTTCTTCTGTACATACACCTTCAGTGTTAATGTCAATCTTTACATAACTGGCATCAGCATCATAGGCATTCTTTATTAACTCCATCAAGGCAGTCATCTCGTCAGGAACTAACTCCTCTCCCAACTGCCTTATTACATGGGGATTGATGTCAAACTGATTTTCCATTCTCACACACTTCTGTGGAAAATAAGGATATGCTCCTTTTCCATTGTTTTTGAATAATTATTTTTCTTGGGCTGTTTCTTGTTCAATATTTGGCGCTCAGCCCTTTCAAAGAGTTTTACTCCACGTGATTCCATTAGTTCTATGAGCACCTGGTCATTGGGAACTTCTCTGTTCCCTACAAATCTATTACCTATCGTCCAAATATAGAAGGCATCATCCTTCATATTGAAAACTATCTTATCTAGACTTTCATCAAAGTCTTTAATAAACGACAGGGTTTTAAAATACTTCTCTTTCTCATCTAACGGCACTCCCTCGAGAAAGGACTTCAATGAGGGTGCTTTTGCATACACGTTCGCAATGGTGGCCATAACATCTTTCTTGATAGTCTGCCCCCCCAGGCTACGTCTGTCTATCTCCTGGGTCGTCTTAACATAGTCGTAAGGACAACTTAAATCCTTTGGATCTATCCACTGAAGAGGCAGATAAGAGGTCTGACCGTAAGTTACTGTTGTATGGTTGTCTCCATAAGGGGGGGAAGATACTAACAAATCGAACTCAACATCAGTTTCTATCGATTCCTTGGTGTTACCCCAACGAATATCCGTCTCAATATGGCGATTTATGCCCATCTCATCGTCTTCTTTTGATAACTTTTCCCAGTAAGACGCTATATCTTCAATACCGCGATTAACAAGAACTGCGAATTCTTTGATAACATTGACATTCCGTTTCTGAATATCGTCTTCACTTCGTCTGTGAAGCTTGAAAGTTGAAGTGCGGTCATTGCTTCCAGTACGGATCACCTCTGACATAATGACCCACAAGAAATAACGAATGAGAGTGAAATCTACATCTTGTATCGATCTTCTTATCTTTGAGAGGTCAATCTGAATATCTGGGTTAAACCACTTGTCAATATTTCTGAATGATACTTCTACAGAGGTAGAAGTATCTCCGGCAATTCTATCCAAAACCTCCCGGCAAACAGTCTTTAGCTGCGAAATATCATACTTTTCGACTTTTGCCCTGGAAAGCATCACTGCAAACGGATTAATGTCTTGACCATATACATTAAAACCAAATCCCATACAAGACATCAGAGAAGTTCCAGAACCCATAAATGGATCAATAGCCCAAGCGCCAACAGGCATACAATCCGCAAAAACTTTTATAACAGCTTCTTGCGCTGCTGGGACCATCATAGCTGGATACATGAATAGCCTGTGCAGATTCTCGCTTCTATCTGCACCTTCGCCATCAAGTTCTCCACTCAGTTTGAGTATTTGCAACTTCTGACGTATTGCTTGTAGTTTTTCCTCGCTAATCATGTATTTCTTTTCTTACTCAAGTTTCGCAAGTGATTTAGGCCGCCGCTGCGGCGAGGTCTAGCCGGTCGAAAGCCATCTTCACTGCTTTGATTTGATGATTGTTGTTTATTACGTTTTCAGTTAACTCGAACGGATCGCAAGAGATGAACTCCGCAATGACGTTGATGACCTTTATAATGAGTCCCCAGATTCTCTGGATGACGGTAAGTTCTACGGTTTCACCGGTCAGTTCAGTGAACATGCCGCCAATGGTCTCGTACGATTCAAAGCGCTTGACGGTCCCGAGTATATTGTACTGTATCATGCACAGGGACAGAGCCGCTATCTGCCCCGCGAAGTCCACAAACTGGCATTTTCCCAAGTTCAGCAATCCCTTCATCTCGGGTTATAACGCAAGATAATGTCCCCTTACTCTGTATAATTACTGAATATAGAAGCTATACGCTTAAGATTAATCGACTTCGCTGAAGGAATAATTACATTTACACCACCAAGTATTATCTTTTCAGACAATGAAAAATCAAAGATGTCAATCAAATAGTGTAAGATGCGCTCTGAACTTCGATTCAGGCGTGCATTGCCTGCTCCAATAACGGGCATACTCACACGATCTCTTCCAGCCACCAATTCCAAGTGACGAAATAGTCCACTTACGACAGTTGATAATTTGTCTCGTGAAAGCCGTGCTATATTATCTCCATCAAATTCGGTTGTTACAACACAAACATAACGGTTTCCACCATCCATAACATCAGCACAATCTCCAAGAGAGAATTTTATATTCTTACCATTAACCCGCTGCGCTACTTCGGCTCCATGTAAACCTTGAGCCATTAAACTCCCCGTAATCTTGTCATCAAGCTCCTTTATTCTGTCTTTGAATAGATTCTCTATAAATTGTCCGTGAACAGATTTTGGGTCAATTATACCATCACCGACATGAGTATCAAAATAGTCATTTACAGGAATCACAATAACTCCCTTTTGGTCAAAAAGATTTCCTTCTTTTACTGTAAGTTTGAAGTTTTCTGATATTCGCACATCAATTTGTTTCCGGCGTCGTACTTGTGCACTGGCATAGCATACACAAGATATTACTATGATTGCAATTATAATCCAGGTTAGAACGGGATGCTCATTCCACTTGATACTGAAAAAGAATGAAATCATCGTCATCATTGATGCTATGGCACCAATAGCAACAAAGAAATGATTAAAGAACTTTCTCATATTACCCTTCAATTGCAGTCCTTACCTTTTGATAATCATACCTGTAATCTTTCCATACAAGATTATATGACTTCATAGCTACGTGTGTTCCTATATTCTTTAGGATGTCAGGACATTTTGTTTTATCAACAGAAGCCGCATTATAGAGCACAATTATCTTCATCTCGCTGTTCCTCCAGGCATTATATGCAAGTTTACATTCATAGTCTATAAAGCTTTCTGTGCTATAGGATTTCCCGGCTACTGCACAATAGTAACTATCGGAGAAACAATACTGACGCTTATTCATGCAATTTTGGTAGGAACATGACCCTTTACGAGTTGTTTTGGTACTTTTACCCACGACGAGTACAAATATCTTTGAACGGCCCATCCTTTCAGATAGATTGCTTTTAATAGTACATGGCATCGATGAGTCATAGCACTGCTTAAACGCATGGGCATCCACAAAGTGCATACTCCATTTATCGCCTTCATTCCATTTATCAATAGTTCGTTAATTATATAGTATTTACGCCACGGCGCGAACGCCGTAGAATAAGAGTTCTTTGAAATCAGTGTTATTTAATCGCAAGTTCGCGTGTTTTGCGGACATTGCAATAAATCGATCCACCATTGCAGCGTTGTGCAGCAGGGTTTTGGTCGCCCCTACCGAAAGGTTGTGCCCTTCCTGCCGGGCGTAAGCCCTGGCAACGTTGACGGAAGAGAGCGAGGCGTTGAACGCGAAGGCCAAAGCCTCCTTGTTCCGCGCCTGGCAGTGAGTGAGCCCCGTGAACTGCTTGGCATCGCGGAAGACGAACTCCAGTTGGAACCTCGTCCGGTAGATGTCGAAGATATCACGAGCGGGGAGCGACAAGTCCGTAGAGAAGAACACCTTTCTGCTCTGCGTCTTCTTATCGGTGTCCAGATAGTCAACGATGACGACACGGACTTCACGGCCGAGGCTTACGGCCCAGACGTCGGCGGTATATAGCTTATAGACGAGTTTGCCATCGACGGAGTACTCTTCCTTGAAGATGGTCATGTCAAGGTTCTTGAGGTCAACCTTCCCTGCAAACTTTTGCGGACGACCTCTCTTCTTGGTCTTTGGACCACGGTAGAGGTACTTCAGGTTCACGTCATCACGGAAGCGACTTATGATGTTGAAGCCCAAAGTCTTGACACCGGTAACGAAGCTTTCCTTGGAAAAGTATGCGTCAGCTACGATGAGATTACAGATGGACAACAGTTGCCTGCTTATGCGTGATAACATCCTCAGATACCAACCCGCCAGGGAATCGGGATCATCCATCCCTTTGGTGCATTTGGGCTTCCGCCCACGGACCTTGGAGGTGAAAGTCTGTTCCGCTTTCAGGAACACGGCATCCTTGGCATCTGCATCAACGATGGAGAGCCCAAGGATCTCAAGACCGCGTTTGATGGCACCGGCGCAGCCGGACCAGAACCAGTCCACGCCCGGAGTCTTCTTCCCGGCCTTGGGTATGAAGCAAGGATCGATGCCTATTGCAATGCGGTGTCCTTTCATCGGAGAAAGGAAGTGGCGGTTGAACGAAAGCCAGTCGAAGGACTTCTTGAAGTTCTGGCGGAAGCGGCTCTCACATGAGCGGCCGCACCTCGCCATCTGGGTGAAGTTCATGCGTCCTGAGGATGTGAGAAAAAGTTCCATGGTCTCGATGATGAAAGTTCGGAAAGATTTGCTTAAATTTGTCATGCTCGAGAGGGCTGCTGCTATCATCTCTCTCAGCTGGATAAGGGGCTTGGTTTTCATACAAGTAACTAGTTGTGTGGTAACTACTAAGTTACTGAAAATCAAGCACTTATCCAAATTTTTCAAGCATTATTTTCGCGATTTTTTAACATTTATTTCGGCTTTTGTTCAAGGTCATTCGACGGGTGTCTCTGGCACCCCGGAACGGGCTATTGTTGTTGTAATGAATTGAAAATTATATAGTTTTTAAATATTTAACGAAGTATTGCATTTATACAATTGATCAATGGCGTCTGAATCGCCATCCCATTCCCCTGCTACATATGTTCTGGTTCTATATGACATATTCTTACACTTTTACTCTAAATTATCTAAGAATCAAACATGTAGAAAACCTATTCTTTCTCTGCCACAATTAATAATTCCTTGGCCGATGGATCTGTCGCATCTAGTGGTTTATCCCATGCTCCAATTTTAACATAGCTTGAAGACAACACTTTAAAGCCCCCCATTTCAAAAGCATCTACTATTTGTTTGCGCGTAAAACGATAGTCAGCTATTACATATTCGGACGAAAGTTCTTCATCCATTTCAAATTGCTCTTTTCTGTAAATCAATCGGGAAGATGTGTCAAGTAAAAAATAATCAGGGTTGAAAATGTTTCCTGTACTCTGCATGATATGGGAAGCTTTTAAGTGTAGAAGCGCTTGTGGATTTTGCTTCACATCACTAACTTTATGTATAGCTAGCTTTTCAGTCAGCTCCATATTCATTACCGATACGATACATTTACCGCCATGATTTAGAACACCATACATAGAATTAATAATCTTGAGGTTGTCTTGAAGTGTCCTATATGACCCTATGACATCATACAAACAAATAACGAGGTCATAACTTGCATTACGACGTAAATGCCGACAATCTTTAACTTCAAATAGTATATCATATCCTTTTGCTAACTCCGTCGCCTTACTGATAAGTCTAGATGAAAAATCGTAGGCTGTAAGATGCTTATAACCTCTTTTTGCCAATTCTATTGAGTGACGTCCAATTCCACAACCCAAATCAAGAATAGAATTATCCTTTGTAAGATGACAAATAGACTCTATAAAGTCAACTTCATGGGGTGTATGACGTGTCCATGCCTGAGTATCCATCGGCATCCTTGAATAAGCATCTTCTAGCTGATACTCTGAGAAATCGAGCATTTGCTCCCAATGCTTTTCATCGAATTTCAATTCTTGATGTTGAAAAGTAAAGGCCAGCCACTCACAGCCATCTTCTATATTACCAAGACGCTTTACATAAATATCAGTAAGGTTATTCTCTAACTTTTGAAACTCTGGATAGAACCCCGTAAATATCTGTGCTATATTGTTTTCCACTTTGATACTCGTCTTATCCGCAAAAGCGATCTCATCACACAAATGACCAATCTCATTCAAATGTTGACTGATTATCTTTGGATCAACTGCCCTCCATGTTACAGATTCTAACGTTTTAACTGTCACAGCATTTGTCGTTGCAAGTCCCCAGGCATAATAATCTGAAAAGCCCCAAGCCGATTGAAGCAAACGTGTTGCAATTTTACGGTTTCTATATGCACTATGAACGACAAGTTGTGTTACCCATGAACACTTTTCTCCATTATTCAATTCTTTTCTTAAGAAGAACGCTTGGCCCAACAATTGATTCCCATTATAACACAATGAAACATACATATTTGGATTCTCTCCAAATCTAACATAATAAGATGGAGCAAGCTTAATATGATTCCCCTGTTTAGAGATATCATCTTTACCACTATAGCGACCATAATTTTCCGAATAAAGAGTTGAACACTCCTTTAATTGCTCGGCGGTCAAAGCAGAACACTTAATTGTCTGGAACCTCGGTCTGAAACCATTCTCCATATCAAAATATCTTAACAAAAGTCAAATACGCAAAGTCACTAAGTACCTATTCAACAAACTTATAAGACCACAACCCCATTCTTCTCCAGCACGTTCTTCACTATGTCTTTCACCGTTCCAAGCATCGGCTTCAACTTTTTGATCTCCTCCTCCTTTCTTTCCTCACTCGCTCCGTTAATCTGCATCTGTCGGTACGTGATACACGCTTCAGAAAAACAAAAGTCCACCGCCTTATCAAGGTGTTCCCTGTAAACTTTACCAAATGCCAACTCCCTATCATAAGCTTCCTTATACTTCTTCAGAGCTGCTGATTTAAACAAATCTACAAGCTGTCTCATCACTCTATTGTCAGCCTGCTCTGCCACAGCATCTACTGCTTGTAGAACCTTATCTTCTAAAAACTGTATCTCACTCATTATTAACACTTATATAAACTAATTGCCCTACTTAGTCATATCGGCTCAACCCCTTATTTATCGAAGTGTAGAATGCCCGCAGCCTCATCATTTTACCGAACTCTATTCCACTGCACCTTTTCTGCAAAATCTCGACGTAAAATATCATTCTCCATTATGATGGCATATTTGAAAGCAAGATATTCGCTTTTCACTCCAAGGAGGGTCTCGATAACGGGCCGCATCTCATCTTTTCGCCCTAACAAGTAATCATGGACAACACTCTGAAAGTTATTATAACTACGTTTAAACTGGTTGTAAAAACGCGTTTCCATCAGCACGCGATTGGGAGCATTCGTACCGTTGAACATTCGATCCAGCATCTTCACGGTCTGCCTAACTCCAGCATCTTCGCTTGCCGTGCTGAATGTAACGCGCTCATTCTCAAGTTCCACACTATGCCTAATCACAGCCTCGACATCATAGGAATCAGGATGCTTGATGTCATCAAACGAGGTTTTCTTCTTGTCGTTACAGTAGTTACAGGCAATGTACAAGTTCTCCCATTCGTCTACTCCTGTCTCGCTGTTTTTCTGCGAAGTCAAATGTTCCACCTGATAGTCCGTGGTCACTTTCCGCTCGCAGATGTAACATTTGTCATCTTGATCTTCAAGGATGGCGCGCTTGACGGCATCATCCTTATACCCATTGATAGCCAACTCTGCAGGGGCATCCTTCCGCTTCCTGACTCTAATCATATTCTGTTCCCCAACTAATGCTGATACTTTCGGGTAATCTCATAATACTTCCCTTTCAAAGAAGGGGCAACAAGTTCAGGAAGACTCTCAAAATCTGCCTGAAGCCGTTTTAATTCATCTGCTTCTGCTATATCCAAGTGATTCTTCCGAAGTAACTCTTCAAAGCGATCAAGGCGCACTTCAATCTCAACGGAATTTGTCTTCACACCGAAATAGCCTTCTGCAAGCGACTCATAAGAATAGTTGGTAAGATCCCCGATCACCTCATGCCTTTCCAAATCGTACGCCACCGCATCCTTGATGGAACTAAGGACAAACGGAGAATGCGTGGAGACAATGAACTGGATATTCGGGAAAACCGATGTCAGCAAAGGAAGAATCTGGCGCTGGAGTTCCAGATGGAGATGCGTCTCCACCTCATCAATCAGCACAATGCCTTCTTTGTCATAAACATCCACGAGTTTGTCGGTTCCCTGCATCTTGAAAATCAAATCGGAAATGATATCCAAGGCCGCAGAATAACCTGCTGACAATTCAGTGAACTTGAACCGTTTTCCTTTGGTTACGAAGTAGAACTTATAGTTGTCGGAATCAAAATCCAGATGCAGCTGAGGATCCTCGAATAAATCTTGGAAGATCTTTTCGATGCCGGAGAACCATTTCCCGATTGAAGAGACGCGCTTCTCGTTGTCTTTCAGCTGTGCGAAGGCGGTCTGCAGCTGATAATGCGTCAGTAAATCGAGGAATTGGTCGACCTTGCTGGTCTTTATATCCTTCAAAGCCATATCCGGTTTCCGAGGCTGGTCGTGTTCAACGAAGTTGGGCCAACGCCGGTCATTGTAGTATGCAATGATAAACCGCCCTTCATCTACATCCTTCCGAAGACAGGTCAAGTCTTTCATTGACACGTCAACTTTGCCGTAAAGAGACTCGATTCTTTGTTCCCAATTCTTAATTAATCTTTCAGTTTGGGCAATTTGCGCCTTGTCATTTGCATTACGGCTATACTCCAAGGAATGCTTTGAACTCTCAAGATACTTTTGATAAGAAAGAAAAAGTAATTCCTTATCGGCATAAATCTTCTCAATGAACTCCATTATGGCATTCATCAAAGAAGTTTTACCGCTGCCGTTTTTGCCTGTCAGCAAAAGATGCTGTTTTTTCTCCGACGACATCGGAATATCCAAATCTTTCAGATGAAAGATCTGGTTAATATGGATTGATGTGATATAATTGCTCATAATAATTGGATTATCGTATCACTTTCTTTTCCTCGCCCTCAAATTGTTCAGGATCGCAGCGACGGACATGCCTTCTTCGGTGAAGGTGCGGACGTGTCCTTTCTCATCGGTGACGGTCATGGACACGTCGGCTGTGTAGTCGTTGATATTGAAGCCGATAAGGCAGCGGAGGATGGTCCAGATGCCGACGCCCTCGCAGAGGGAGGCTTCGCCTGAGACGCTGACTTCCGAGAGGCCGCGCGGGACATAGACGTCGGCGGCATGGCCCTGGACCATGGGGGTGCCGAGTTTATAGATCTTGCCGCTGATGTCCTGCATCACGAAGGAGGTTGTGTCGTTGGTGACGGTCACCTTGACAGAGCCGCTGACCGACGTGAAGGATTGGGGGCGGATGCTCGTAATCGAATAGCTGCCGAAATGAAGGTTCGTCAGCTGCGCCTGTGCCGGTATGGCCAGCATCAGCATCATCACGGCACTCACAATCGCCGCATAAAGCTTATGGTTGTTTTTCATGTTGAATTGATTCACCGTCTTCAAGCTATCAATTTGGACTATTTCAAACATATCAGCGTTACTTTTGATACCTTCCTTCCACGACGGTCCAGTCGAGGAGGGGCCAGAGGGCGTGGAGGTGGGCGGCGCGGCGGTTCTGGTAGTCGAGGTAGTAGGCGTGCTCCCAGACGTCGAAGGTCAGGAGGGGTTTGAGGCCGCGGAGGATGGGGTTGGAGGCGCCGGATTCCTGGGTGATGACGAGGGTGCCGTCTTTGTCGGCGCTGAGCCAGACCCAGCCGCTGCCGAAGAGGGTGGTGCCTTGGGCTTCGAAGTCGGCCTGGAAGGCGGCGAGGGTGCCCCACTGCCTTACGATTTGCTGCAGGACCATAGATTTCTCGACTTCGCCTTCGGCTTCGCTCGAAATGACAGGGTGGGCGCCCGGCTCAGCACCAGCGCCCAACACAACACCAGCGCCCGGTACAGCACCACCGCCCGGCTCAACACCAGCGCCGAACACAACACCAGCGCCCGGCTCGGCGGCAGCGCCGGCAAGCGGGCGGAACTGGGTGAAGTAGAGGTTGTGGTTGAGAATCTGGCCGGCGTTGTTGAACACGGCGCCCGGGGCGTCCCCGGCGCTCGCAAGGACAATCTCCTCCAGGGAGCGGCCTTCCAGGGCGGTGCCAGCGATGAGTTTGTTCAGGTTGTCAACGTAGGCCTGAAGGTGCTTTCCGTGGTGGAAAGAGAGGGTCTCGGCACTGATGACGGGCGCGAGGGCGTCCGGCGCGTATGGAAGCGTAATCAGTTCAAACATAATTATTTTGCCAATTCTTCCTGGATATATTCCAGGCTCGCGATCTTGGCCTTGGTCTCTTCGAGATTGAGCCGGCGGGTGTTGTTGGAATTGAACTCGTCGATGGTCACGCGGCGGGTGTCACCTTCCACGAAGAACTTGTCGTAGTTGAGGTCGCGGTTGTCGGCCGGCACGCGGTAGAAATTGCCCATGTCCTCGGCCTTGGCACATTCTTCCTTGGTCAGCAGGGTCTCGTACATCTTCTCGCCATGGCGGATGCCGATGACCTTGATGTCCTCCTTCCTGCCGCCGAAGAGCTCGCAGACAGCTTCAGCCTGGGTCTGGATGGTGCAGGCAGGGGCCTTCTGGACAAGGATGTCGCCATTCTGTCCATGCTCGAAGGCGAAGAGTACGAGGTCCACAGCCTCGTCAAGCGACATGATGAAGCGGGTCATGGACGGCTCGGTCAGGGTAATGGGCTGCCCGGCGCGAATCTGGTCGATCCAGAGCGGAATGACGGAACCGCGGCTGCACATGACGTTGCCGTAGCGGGTGCAGCAGATCTTGGTCGTCGTGGTCTGGCGGCTCTTGGCCACGGCGACCTTCTCCTCGATGGCCTTGGTGATGCCCATGGCGTTGATCGGGTAGGCGGCCTTGTCCGTGGACAGGCAGATTACGCTCTTCACGCCGGCTTCGATGGCCGCGGTCAGCACGTTATCCGTGCCGATGACATTGGTCCTGACGGCCTCCATCGGGAAGAACTCGCAGCTCGGCACCTGCTTGAGGGCAGCGGCATGGAAAATATAATCGACGCCCGGCATGGCGGCGCGGCAGCTTTCCAGCGAGCGCACGTCCCCGATGTAGAACTTGATTTTGCCGGCCACGTCGGGATAGCGGGCCTGGTATTCGTGACGCATGTCGTCCTGCTTCTTCTCGTCGCGGGAGAAAATGCGGATTTCACCGATGTCCGTACGCAGGAAACGCTTGAGAACCGCATTCCCGAAACTGCCCGTACCGCCGGTTATCAGCAGCACCTTGTCTTTGAAAATACTCATGATGTATGTTAATGATTTGTTATTCAGCCGAAAACTCCCGGATCCGCTGCTCTTCACTGCGCCGGCAGACCAGGATCTGTCCATTCTTTTCGCTCACGATATAGCCGTCGAGGCCTTGCAGGACGACCTTCCGGGCATCTTCCGCATGGACCACGCAGTCGCGGCACTCAAAGAGCCGGACGTCGCCGACGGCGGCATTTCCCGCCGCATCCTTGTCGAGAAGGCCGTGGAGCGAGGCCCAGTTGCCGAGGTCGCTCCAGCCGAAATCGGCGGGCCGGGTATAGACAAGTCCGTCATTGGCAGCCGGTTCCATCACGGCGAAATCGATGGAAATCTTCTCGCAAAGCGGGAAGATACCTTCCACGTCGCCGCTTTCCGCCATCCGGTCCATGTCGGCGGCGATGCCGGGTTTGTAGCGCCGGAGGCAGGCGGTGATGGTCTTGACATTCCAGACGAAGATGCCGGCGTTCCAGAGGTAATTGCCGGCCGCCAGGTACTTCTGCGCCACTTCCAGCGTGGGTTTCTCTTTGAAAGAAGCGACTTTCACGACCCCCTCTCCGCCCATGGCCTCGACATAGCCATAGCCTGTCTCGGGGCGGGAAGGCTTGATTCCGACCGTCACGATGGCATCCTTCCCGGCCGTGAAGGCGAGCGCCTCGCCGATGACCTTCCGGAATGTTTCCGGGTCCATGACCACGGCGTCGGCCGGCGTCACGACGACGTTGGCCTCCGGATCTTCCGCCTGGATCCGCCACGATGCCCAGGCGATACAGGGCGCCGTATTGCGGGCGGCGGGCTCCGCCAGGATGTGCCCGGCGGGAATCAGGGGCAGCTGCTCCCGGACGAAGGGAATATATGCGGCATTCGTCACAACCCAGAAATTCTCCGGCGGACAAATGCCCTGGAAGCGGTCCATGGTCAGCTGGATCAGCGTCCGACCGCAGCCCAGGATGTCGATGAACTGCTTGGGATATGCGGGAGTGCTCAGGGGCCAGAACCGGCTCCCGACGCCTCCTGCCATGATGACAACGTGATTTTGCATGGGCTTAATTCTTTTGCCGTTCGACGGGTACGGTGACCGAAGGTTTTGTCGATGTGATGGACTGGGAATCCACGGGCAGGATGCCGGAAGCGCGGAGCTCGGCCTCCACCTCCTTTCGGATTTCCTTTTTCAGGTCGGCGCGGGCGAATTCCATCTCCTGCTCCACCATCTCCCGCACCGTGCCGCGGACGGCCGCCCGGTAGGACTTATGCCGGACCGAACGCAGATAACTGCGGTTCGCCTTATAGACTTCAATCAAAATCATGATACCGACGGCCGCCAGCACGATGACGGCGACGGCGCCGGCCACAACCAGGACCCACTTGATAAATGCGAAGACACTGGACCAGTCAAAAGCCGGTTCTACATAGTTCTCTTCAATCTGTTCGGCGCCTTTGCGCACCTTCCGCACCAATGGAAGCAGTAAAAACAAAAATCTCGTCACGATAAACTCAAAATCTTGCATTCCCCGCAGCCAGAACACATAGGCAGCAGGAAAAGAGAGGAAAGGCGATTGTTCCCATCCGAGAACGCACACTGCCCTTCATCTATACACCCAAACTAAAGTGTACAAATATACGGATTTATTTCGTGTTTTGCAAAATGAAGAGCATCTCTTCCTGGGCGATGAAAACCCAGTCGAACCTGTCGCGCACAAAAAACAGGTTTTCAGGGCCTTCCAGGGCCGATTTGGCCTGCTGCGCGAAGCGGGAGACAAAGTCGTCTCCAAGAGGTACGCAGGCCTCTTCACCGATGATTTCGGGGATGCCGCCGACCCGACTTCCGACCGCCTTGCACCCGCAGCAGAGCGCCTCCGCCAGGACCATTCCGAAGCCTTCGTTCCGGCTCGGCAGGATGACAAGGTCCGTCATGTTCAGGATTTCGGGCATCCGGCTGTGCGGGACATCGCCCCAGAAACGGACGGTATCCCCCGCCCCGGCCTCGATCCGGGCCCGCAGGGGGCCGTCTCCGATGACCCAGAAACGG
>Ga0247611_10002832_pt1 | contig 26902 bp, 42 predicted proteins | sample 177DNAGHGhighgp2_FD_192422 | JGI IMG/M metagenome (GOLD analysis project Ga0247611, IMG submission 192422) | Sheep rumen microbial communities from Palmerston North, Manawatu-Wanganui, New Zealand - 1770 DNA GHGhigh gp2 | ecosystem: Host-associated > Mammals > Digestive system > Stomach > Rumen... | reverse complement strand
GACGCTATCAACTTCGAATTCTCCATCAGCAAACTGAACTGTAATGGCAGTAGTACCCTTATGTGTCTCCAGCGTATCCAGACGTCCTCCAAATGCGTTAGAATAAGAGACTGCGTTTATATACTGGGTTCGCTTAACTTCTTTATAAAGCGTATCATGGACGAATGTGGTATCTCTTACAACAGTCACTAGAGTGTCCATTTTCTTCATTGAAGTTTCATAACATTCATCAATCTTCTTAAGAATTGTATTTGAAAATACAATAGCGACGATAAAAATTGCTACAAATAAAATTATATGTTGATATTTAACTTCCATTATTTAAGCCTTCCACAGTTTTCTCTGATACAAAAATCAATTACAGATGAAGAAACATTATTTGCCTTGCATTCAGCTACACATTCATCAAATTCATTATCTTCTTTTACAGGTTCCTCAATAGGTTCTTCAACATGTGTATTGACTGGCTGAGGTGCAACTACCGGCTTATCTCTAAAAACAAGTGGTTCATCTCTAAATACCATTGGTTCACTTGGAACAGATGGAGCTGGTTTTACTGGAGTAGTTTCTTGTTTCTTTTTGCACTTACCACAAAAACAACATGGACCAGCGAAAACAAATGATGCAGTAAGAGTTAAGATTAAAAATAGTTTCTTCATTTGTAATTCCTTTGTTAAAAAGAAAAAGCCCTATCAAAGTCTTTTCAACAATGTAGGGCTTTCAAAGATTTTAATTACTTATTGGACAACTTAGAAGTCAAATCCATAAGCATGTTCAGACCGACAGCGTCCATAGCATTGCTTGCGCCATTCTTACCATCACCACCAGTCATCATGATTTCTGGTACAAGTGGGTGAGAGGACTTAGCAAGAGCTTCTGCAACACCAACCTTAGTCTTATATTCCCATTCAGCACGTTCCTGAGGAGTCAAACCTGCAGCGACCAATGCTCTATTAGCCTGAGCTTCTGCTTCCTTTTCAGCCTTAATCTTCTTAGCAACTTCAATTGCCTTTAGAGCTTCAAGACGAGCAACTTCCTTTTCACGTTCAGCATTCAAAATAGCAACTGCCTTTTCCTTTTCAGCCATAGTCACTTCAGTCATCTTCTGAACTTCCTGAGTAGCCTTAGCTTCAGCAATCTTTGCATCACCTTCAGCCTTTGCAGTAATAGCCTTCTGCTTAGCAGTTTCTGCTGCGGTTGCATTTGCTACACGCTGCATTTCACGTTCCTTAACAATATCCAACTGTTGCTGAGCCTTAGGATCCAACTTTACGTTCTGAATTTCCAACTGCTTTACAACAATACCATACTGAGTAATTGGAGACTTCTTAGTGATAATTCGATGACCATCCTTATCTAGCTTCAGCTTAGTAACACGGTATTCCTGAACTTCAGCCTTCTTAACGACCTTACCAGTGGAATCAACTTCATCTTCACCAGCCTTTTCCTTAAGTACTTCAATTGTGGTCAAGTATTCACCTTCAACGAGCTGGTCTTCAGCAAGACGACGGAATTCTGCAATCTTTGTAACCTTTGCTTCTTCAGCGGTAAACAATGGAGCGGTCTTACGAACTGCAGAGAGAACAGCATTTCGAACTAGATTATGCTTTACGCCCTTATCACTACGCTGATTCTTATGAAGTTCAATCAACTTATCACAGTCGGTTGGAAGCTCATACATAAGATAACCAGAAATATCTGCGTTTGCATTTCGAGATAGCGTTACAGAAATGTCATCTTCATCATCTTCATCGCCTTCCCAACCTTCACCGTTCACCTTTTCATTAGAACTATTGAAATAGAAGGACTTTGCGAGGTCATACTTATAGATGGATGCGAAGCCCTTGAAATAAAGACCCTGACCCTCTACGCATGACAGCGTTCCGAATGGAGACTGCTTAACGAGCAATTCAGTTGACTGCTTATAGCCCACCATCTTTCCAGCGAAAATGCCAAGAAGAATGAGCACGATTACGGCAAGAATGCCGAGAACTTGTGTCTTTGTCATATTATGTTTTTCCTTTTTTGTTTATTGTTTGATTTTTAGTTTAAGTTTGTTGTTTCGTTAACTTCTGTTACCTTATATGCAGGTTCACCCCACATTTTCCAATTTCGTGTCCACTTTTCACTTTCAAGTTCAGGTTGCTTGAAAATCTTATTGTCGACGAAATTACATACTGAATGCGCTACTGCATTTACTGCCTTTTCAGTTACTCTAGGATTAGGATCAGCCTTTACCTCAGGGAGAATCTTTGAGAACTGTTTAAGCATCCAAAGAACTGGAATTCCGATTACCTTGTAGACAAAGCGACCTACATAAAGTGCAATGCCGTACAGAGTAAGAAATAAACCAAATCCACCTACGTTAATTCTTGTTGCAATCTTATTCATTTGTCTTTACCTCTGAATAATCAATCCATTTACATGTATATCCATATATCATATCAGCTTTTGGCCAAACGTCAGTAAGCGTAAATGTTCCAAGCGTATCTGGAAGTTTACCCTTTGTATTCCTTGGACAAACAATCCACATGATAGATACTTTGTTTTCAACTACGCCATCATAAGAGAAACTGTCATACCAACAATTTGCGAATTCCTTCTTGTCCTTAATTGAAGACCATGCCTTAAATGCAGACTTTGAATCGCATTCATCTGGACGAGTGATTTCTCGAATTACTGGCGGAACATTTGTTGAATCATCGTATACAATATCATTCAATGCCTTTTTAGAATTCGTTTCCTTTTCCATATTGCATACATAAACAGCAGAAGCGAGAACTAAAATTCCAAAAATAACAATAAAAGCCTTAAGAAAGAATGACTTGATTTCAGCTTTTGTTTTTTCATACTGCATCATAGTCACTCCTTACTTCATATCCGGCACATAAAGGATAGTCGGGTTGTCCTTATGCACATCGAGCATTTTCATGTTCTTAAGATTTTCAGACTTTTCCCAGAGTTGCTGGAAAGTCAGCTTATTGAACGGCTTGCACACGATATGCTTACCACTCTTAGTCGGCACAACGAAAAATTCAGACTTGACAGCATTGCGTGCTTCTTCTTCACTCAGTCCAAGGTCACGGTAGGCCTGGATTCGCTTGTCATACGGCTGACAATCCAAAATCATTTCCTTGATTTCACTTTCGTAAGGAAGATATTCCTTATCGAGGTCCACAATCCAAGTCTTGTCCTTTCCTGCCTGGCAACACTCACCACATGCAGAAGCCACAAGATGGAACGGAGAAGAATAAGTTTCGCCAGATGCACACTGTTCGGCAATATGCTTCATCATTTCAAGTGCAATGTTCTTGTAATTACGCTTATTGAGGCGAATATATGCTCGCACATTGAACATATTGCAAAGCGCAATAATATCTTCCTTCACATCTTCAAGGTGCTCAGGGGACTTAATCAGATAGTCCTTAATAGAGCGAGAGTGCATATTTCCATGATACTTCGGATCCTTAACACCATTCTTCAGAGGATCATCGGCTTGACGGCGAAGAAGCTGAACGTAATAACAATCGCCATGATCACGCGTAGCCATCTGCTTTTCAATGTAGTTCTTGATGAGTTCGAAGTTATCAACCATTCTTAAATTCCTCTTTAATTTTTTAACAAGTAAAATATAGTTAATTTTTGCTGTTTTGTCAACCCTTAGTTTTGTAAAACTTTTTTTACAGTTTCTTATGGGTATTTCCGGCGATAATCAAATCGGCAAGCGGAGAAATAACAGCAATCTGATAGAGCATATTAGGCCAACGCTTTTTCATATTGTCAATAAAATGGACGGCAGTGAAAATATCGTCAGCAGTATTGAACTGAGTTATGGCTCCGTCCAGAATTTGGTATTTGATTTGAAAGTGCATTGTTTGACCTCTTTTATTTTAACAAGTAAAATATACCAAAAAAGAAGGGTCTTGGAAACCCTTCTTTTTGTAAAATTATGTTTACAATAGCCAATTTTTTGGCTTTTTTATGTAAATTTTTGTTTACTTTTCTTCTTTCCAGCGTCCACAAGATTTGAATTCTGGACAAGAATGTAAATATTGACAATTTGGAACTAGAACATCCTCAAATTCTGGATTTGTTTTTAGGACTTCATCTCTAATCATGCGCATAATTTTCTGTGCATTTTTTGATGCCATTCCACAAAGACGCTTACGTGCCATAAACATCAATTCTTGTGCATTGACCCACATTATATGGGAAACTGGATGACCTTGTGGTTCTTCATAACGGTCATATTTGTCTTGTCTATCATTTCGCTGGGACTGAACGAAATGTTCTGCACCCATCTTGTGACGGACAAAACAAACTGAATCACAATAAGGAATTTCCATCTTAATAATAAACTGCAAATAACGAATTGGAGAATGCTCTGATTTTAGATATTTCTTCTTTAGGTCAAGAGACATTTCCTTATCCATAAGATAATCTTTACCAACTGTATTCAATGCCAAACGTTTTACCCATTGCCAATCTTCATCAGTTGGATGCTTCAATACTTCAATTTTAAAATCCATTTATACTCCTTCACGATATACGATTACTTCTTTGTTAAAATCAATAGTTTTTAAAAGGTATTTCATATTAGAGATGAATTGTTTTGTTGTTGCAAAATAAAAACCATCATAAGTTATTTCATCATCTCGTATAAATCTCCACCAATCATAACGTTGCCAATTAAGTTCAACATCTTCATAAGTCACACCATTATAAGCTTTTTCTGCAGCGGCAACTAACTTCTCTATATCTTTCTTTTTGATTCTTACATAACTATTCTTTAAATCTTCTTGACTAAAGATAGTTCTCATTTTCATTTGAATAGGAGAATAATCTTTAAATCTTAATGCTACTGAATATGAATTCAAATATTCAAAGATTTTTGTTATTATGATATATTTCTTTCTATCTAATGCTCTATATTCTAATTCTTTTTCTCTATCTTTAAAAGATACTTCACCACCTACATCAGATTTATCTGGATCTTTCATCAATGCTTCTATTTGATTGTCAACCAGTTTTAATCTTCTTTGTAGTGCAGCAACATCATGCCATCTTTCTTTTGATACAGTGTAGAATACAGTTTCCAAATTAGTCGTCCTTGTTTATTATATTTTCATTTATATATATTTGATTTAATCTTTCTACACCTTCGGCATACGAATATATCTGACCATCAATATTCCAATTAGAATCTACAAAATTTAACGTATGTATATCATTATCTTTTGTATAGAATGTAATAGATTTAATTTTATCTATTGAGTAATCAGTACCACCAACACATACATAAGCGGTTGATAATGTTGCCTCATAGTTTATCATGTTGTCTTTTAATTTAAATGCATTTACCTTACCACAAACATGTTCGATAATTTCATGACCATTGTCTGTATAAGAATAATTAAATTTTGCTATCATGTTTTATTACCTCGTCCCAAGCATGTTCTATAAGTGTATCGACTAAATAATTATTATCAGCACAATACGACATTGTAAAATCAGGAACAGAATATCCTCCATAATAAGGGTCTTTTCTAACATCTTTGTCATACCATTGATGATCAACTGCAGCAGAACCTCTTTCGATTTTCCAATTCCAATCAGCTTGAGATTTTAAATGATAATGATAAAGTCTTACAGGTCCAGTATAATCAGTAATACCATAAGTTGTTTTTGATACACCTGAACCTACAACTTCTGATACACGTATTCCATTCATCCATGGAACATGACCATTTTCTTTATCATTCTTCTTAAAAAATTTATATTTTACACCACTATGATAACGGAAAAATGCTTTTCCTTGTGTGGTATAATCATTACGTCTATAGTAATTATCTTTTATTAAACTTCCATTTCTTGATGATGGAAGATTTTTTGAACTCATCAATATCTGTGGTACCAATACACAATCCAAGTGTCTAAACTGACTATCTAACGCAGCTTCCAAATTTGGATAACTAATTACATCCATTGCTGAATGCTTATACCACAAATACTCGTCATCATCCAAGAAATAGATTATATCATTTTCTTGGAAACCATATCTGTTATCTTTCATTATTTCTTCATATAACTTGTATTGATTTGGCCAACCTTCAATCTTATCATAAGTGACATTTAGATTTACATCTTTATTATAAGGCATGCCTAATTTCAAATAATTACTTACAAAGTCAAATATAGGTATTGATGAATCATTATCGATAATATGAATGAAACATCCTAATTTTAAATACCATTTGAACCAATCTTTAAAGTCTAAATAATTATACGATTTTGTTAAACAAATTACATGAACCATTTATACGCTCTTTAGCTATTTCAAAATAAGTTAATTCTTTTTCTATTCCAATAAAGTTTCTATTTAAGTTTTTGCATGCAACTCCAGTTGAACCGCTCCCCATACAATTATCTAATACAGTATCACCTTCATTTGTAAAGGACTTGATAAGATATTCTAATAGTTCAACCGGTTTTTGAGTTGGATGAACTATATGATGCTTATCTACTCTATTAAATCTTAATACTTGTTTTGGATAACGGGTACCATCATCTATATATTCTGTAGGTTTGATTTGATTATCTGAAGATAACTTACCAAACTTACCTTTTACAGTATTCTTAACAAGCTTTCCTTCATGTTTATATTTCTGAGGATTGTAAGTGCATTGTTTCTTATAGAATACAGATATAGTTTCAATGTTCTTTCCAAAACGTTTTTTTAATTGTAATACGTTTGTTGGAGCTTCTTTTTCCCAATATAAATCGTATTTGTAATCTTTTAAATTACTCATCCTAAGCATAGATGAGAAAGGTTCTTGTCCAAACAAAACAATTGCCGCGTTTGGTTTGCAAACACGATTGTATTCTTTCCAAAGATCTTCAAATGGAATTACTACATCCCATGGACATTTCGTTGTTCCATAGGGTAAATCGCATAAAACCATATCTACTGAATTATCAGCGATAGATTTCATTGCGTTTAAACAATCATCATTAAATAGATTCATCTAATTTTGATAATACACTTGAATGAACTTCAGTTCTTGCTTTCCAAAGTCCTAGTTTTACTAATTCTTCTCTTAGTTTAGAAAATGAAACTGTTATAGGTAAAAATAAATCATCTACCTTATCAATAGTTGCTTCTTCTTTTTTTAAATCATATTTAATAAAATATGTTTCTAAACCTTTCTTAATTTTAGTTGTTTGGAAATCATAACCGTTGCATTCAATTAAACCTTCAATATTCTTGAATTTCCAAATTGCGAATGCATCAACTGTCATCATACTTCCTATACTTCCTCGTTTAATACTTGGCAGAAGTCTATAAAATCATTATAGAAGTCTTCTATATTTTTCTTATACGCTTCTGTCTTACTATACCATTTTGAATTTTTCTTTAATTTAGAATAATCAAATATCTTAATGACATTACTTTTATCTTCTTTCACTTCATTAAAGTGTTTACGTGCACATGGAATAAACCTTTCCAAATTTGTGACATTCAGAAATTTCACAAAAATTTCTCGATTTTTTACGTTATCTCCTTCTACAAAACATGTAATAGGCAGATTATAATCATGTGCAACTGTGTTTAATTTAGACGTTAATTGTAATAATACATTATCCCAAGAATTAGACATTTTTTTACTCCTATTTGAAAATATAATAAAAACACTGGACTTTGTCAACCAGTGTTTTTAAAATATGATTCTAGTTTTTTACTTTTCAGAAACGTCGATAGTGTCCAATTTAATTACTGCATCACGAGATGTATTCAAGTCATTCTTTTGGTCAGCTATATCCTGCTTGATTTCATCACGCTTTAGAATTAATGGCTCTTTCAACTTTCTAATTAAGTAAGCACTTGTTTTAATATCCAACTTTTTACAGATATTTTCTACCAAGAAAATTGCATTCTGAACATTCTTAAATTCCAAATCTTCTGGTTTCAAGATTTTTCCATTAAAAATAAGTTCCACACATTTCTTGACTTGTTTATATTCAACTAATTGGTCTTCAGATAAAGTAGATACTAATGAAGCTGTTGCTTGCATTACTTCATCTAAATCAAACATTGTTCCTGCTGCAGGTTCATCTGGCAAAGTCACATCATCTTTGTTCTTCTTTCCAAATGTGAAGTCTGGGTCATCTTCATGACCATCTAAATCCAAATCTTCTTTTTTCTTATCATCTTCGGATTTACCGTCATCTTCCTCTTCACCACTTTCTCCATCTGATCCGCCATCACCGCCGGCTCCACCGCCGCCTCCTCCAGCATCATCACCAAATGGATCTCCTCCACCTGCATCATCTCCGAATGGGTCATCACCTCCACCCATATCATCTCCACCGCCCATGTCGTCTCCGCCACCGGCGTCATCTCCTCCAAAGTCATCTTCTTCAAATAAGAACTGTTTATCAAGTTTGTCTGATAAAGTAATAGTCTTACTTGTTATTTCACCTAAAATATCGGTTAAGTTTTTCATATTACTCCTCTTTAATCTAAAACCTCGTCTAATCTAGAAAGTATAACGTCCTTATTTGAATTTCTAATATTGGAACAAGTAAGATAATTAAAAAATGTTCTTGCTGTTTTTGTATTAGAACGAGTCAACATAATTAGTAAACCCTCTTTATCTTTATTTATGATCATTTGGACGAGAGTTTCCATTAAATCTTCCATCTTTTCACGAGTAATTTCGATATATGAGACAGAAAGCTGTTTCTTGTACTTTTCAAAGAAACGTTCAAAATACTCATCTCTATTTTCGATTTTATAAAAAACTGAATACAACAACTTATATACCTATTAACTTAAATCAAATTCTGGCTGTTCATCCTTTAATTGAAGAGAATTTTCTTTTGCCTTATTTATCATGTTCTGAATTAGATCTAATGTTTGGCTAGAATCCATTGTATATGCATTTATTTGAGTATTCATTGTTCCTGGCTTAGACTGACGCATTTGTGCAATACGTTCTCTCTGTTCTAATGCCTCTTTACGTAAGTTTTCATTAGTTTCTACAACTTGATAATCAGTCATTTGTTTATGAAGCTGGAACAACTTCATAATCTGATTACTAATTGTTTCTGTTAAATTTCTAAATACATCATACATGTGTGGAGGACAACCTATCTTCAATTGATCTGCCAATCCTGCTAATACAGTCTGATTTGTAGCAATCAAAGACATTAGCTCTGTCTTCATGTATTCTATATCATCAATATTATACTTTTGATTTTTTAATTTTTCTTCTACTTTTTCAATATACTTAGGAGATTCAGAAACGGCTTCTGCCTTTTCTTCTTCTATATTAAACTCATTTTTCAATGTATCAAATATATCACCTTCCATAAATTAACCTCACTAAGTATTTATAATCACCTATATTTCAATCCAAACTGTTCTTCTGTCAATACCTTAAAAAGATAACCATGTTGTCTACACCAACGTTTAGCGGCTTCCCACTTCTCATAGTTTCTTCTCAATGTATTACATCTCTCCTGCCAATTTTCTATTGCCTTCTTTGATTTCTTTTGAGGTGGATCTGGATATTTAATCTGACCCGCCTCATTCAATATAGGTGTCTGACTTTCTGGCTTTACTTCCAAAATATACTTCTTTACTTGTCCATCTTTATCTTTACAAACAAATAAAAAATCAGTCACATATACATGATTCTTTCCATCAATCTGTGAATAATATGGAACTTCCAATACTTCAGAACCCCATTCAATTACCGAATTTGTTCTATCACAGAAGTTGCAAAAAATCTTTTCCCAAGAACTTCTAAATGTAATAGGTTTTGCTCTAGGCATTCTCCCATTATAATTTAGACATTTTTCAGGATGATCTGGCTTAAAACAGCCTTGTAAATAATTACCACTAAATATACTCATTTTTTACCATCCTGTAAAAGGGTCTATAGTTGTTTTTTCCTCGATTTTCTCCTTAGGTTTATATTCAACGTCATATACATTTGCATTTGGATGTTCTTCAACAATATCATTCAATTTCAAAATATCATTGTATTGATATTGTGCTGGCGCTGCACTTGGTGCAATATCCCAAACTGGATCATCCTTAGGAATTGTAGGATTGTCTGCAATAGTATATTTATCATCCTTGTAAACCTTAAGAGTCAATGTATAAGTATGTGACTTTAAACCAAAAGCTTCATCCCAATATTTTACATCTCTAATTTGGTAGAAAATTCCATTATAAGGTAAGTAGATAATATCATCAATTTTAGGTTCCCATGTATCATAAACATCTGGTGTATTTTTATCAGGGCCACCATATCTTGAATAATACTTAAAACTTCCTTTACCTACATATAAGGTCATCATATCTTCACCCCAAATACCTTGTAATTGATATGATCTTACATTAGGAGGAATTGAATTTGTATATCCTATGAAATACCAACTTCTTAAAATCCATCTTAATTGGTCTTCAGCGAATAATTGGTCTCTTTCTAAATCTTTAGAAACTGCGTAGTAAACAAGTTTCAAACCATATTTACCATACGCATCTTCTGTAGCAATATCTTGTTCAGCTGCATCTTGGTCAGATACTAAACCTTGAGCATCAGAATAACAATCGTCATGATAACCTGACAATGTTGAACATAACCAAGGATATGATGATATTTTTGTATCTGCCATTATTCTAACCTCAAAAATCCATTGTTATTCCATAGAATATTCATTGTTCCATTCTTTGCATCATGGAATCTATCAAATTCAATATAAGCTACTGGAATTTCTTGTTCAGGTTTCCAGTTTTTTGCTGGTGCATCTTTATGAACAGTAGTTATCATAATACCATATCCACACATGTGATGCTTAGTAGTTTTATCATTTACTGTGCTTGATGCTGAAATAGCGTTATCACCACCTAAAACTTTAATTACATCTTCTGTTAATGGAGTTGTCTTTAAATTATAACTATCATATTCTTCTTGCACAAATTCTGGTGCAAAACCATAATTCAAATTCCAATATTCAGAATTAAAGTATTCTGTATTTGTACCAGCTTTGATTGTATCTTTTACTACATTTGGAGTTATACCATATTGAGAATATTCATAATCTCTTTTTACCCAACATGTAGCTGGACATTCTTTAGAAAAGATTACAGCTGAAGCTGGCATATATTCCATTTCTTCATAACAAGAATCAGACTCCATACCAGTTCTACTGTTTATACTTTCAAATGATGGATTTAACATTTCACCAATCTTGAATAAGTTGTATTTATTTATCCAATTTTCTTTATTATTAAAATTATCAATATTATTTCTATCAGTTTCAGATAATAATGGAGAAAGATAGACTGTGAATGGTCTATTCCAATCTATCGCTCTAGCGCCAAGCATAAACTTGAATTTTTTAAAAACATATTTCACTTGTTTATCTGACATTACTTAATCTCCAAGACACAACCCATTTGTTTATTGTCTACTTTACCTGAATCTAATTGCATAGACCAAGTAGATAGACCATCACAATCACCTACACTTGTATCTATATACATTACGTTATTACCATCTTTATCATATACATAAAGACCAGCAAAATCTTCACCAGAAATAGCAGATGTATAACATATACCCTTTTCCATAATTTCTTTTCTTATTTGTTCAGGGGACTTAGTCAAACCTAAGTGCATAATGTTATGATTATAAACAAAGTTATCACCTGAAATTCCTGCAATTGGATCTTCCAACCAATAACCAATTTTACCATTATCAGCCATTGCAAATTTTACATTATATGAATATTCACCTAATTTAGCTGGTTCACCATTATCATTTATATCAGATATTGCTGAATATGTATATGTAAAATATTGATCAACTTCATTATTTCTCTTAAATGATGTTAATGGATAATTTGGTAATTTTGCATTAGTCAAATCTGGTCCATTTGTTGAACATATAGACCAATCATCTTGATATGATATATACAAATCATTATCTACTTTTTTACCTGATTCATCAGTATAAATCTTTAAATCAGAACCAAAATATGAATATGTTGATTCATGCTTTGATGTTTGATATTGATCTGAATAATAATCATAATTATTTTTTCCTGTACCTCTATGCACATGAATATGAGACATATTCAAACTTAAATCTCTACATATAGCAGCAGGATAATGTACAGTTGATAATGCATTTGCAAATCTTCTATAACCTGGACCTTGTACAAATTGATTATTTTGGAAATATCCATAATAATTTTGTTTAATGTTTATACCTCTAAATAATGATTGAGCTAAGAATGGTAAACCACCTAAATCATCACCATTTGGTTTTCTCATTCCAGGTAACCAACCATACTTATATCCAGTAGAATCAGCATTACCTTCATTATTATCAATATTCATATTTTTAATTGGTGTATCAACATTCAAATCTAATGTATTGATACCCAAATTAAAATCATTATACATTAAACCTAAATCATTTGAGAAATTACCATAATAACAATATCCCCAAGCTTCTGATGCATTATCACTTTTATTATTAGTACCAGACCATGTATTAATATATGAATTAATACCAGGGAACATATTATATGTTGGCTTAATTTCTGCAACAATTGGAGAACCAACACCAAATGGACATTCTGTTGCACCTCCATTTAACTGTATTGGACCATAGAAATCTCTCTTAGCATAATATGCAGAATTTTCTGAAGTATCAACTTTATCCCATGGTTTTTGAACACCACTATCTTCTTCATAATGCAAATTAACATTATTACATACTAATGGACGAGGTGCATCATCACCAATATTAGAAGTATTAAATTCACAAATTGCTGCAAGTCCACCAAATCTATTCATAAATGAATAATTCTTTGATGTTGCATTATTGAAAATATATTGTGTTGCAGTCTTATCTGGGTTAGCACTTACAATTACACCTTCTGAAATATGATTATCCAAGAATGCAGAAGTATTATAAATTTCTGTAACTTGTGGAGCAAATGCCATAGAACCAATCAAACCACCTACGTTATAGATTGATTGTAATTCTGTTCTAAATGATTCACCTATAGCACCAACTCTTACATTCAATAAGTACTGAGGTTTCTTTACTGATGAAAATGGATCTATATAAGTATCATCATTTAAATCAAATATATCATTATAAGGCAATGCACAGTTTCCAATAAATACAGGTTCACGACCTTGTCTTTTATAATTATAAGCCCAATCATAGAATATAATATCACGACTTATTTTACTTTGTGATATAGATGGAAATTGTGTATTTAAATTAACACGACTATATACAGTACCATATACACCAAAATCTTTAATATACAATTCATAATCTGTAATAGTAATTACAGTCTTTGTATCATTTGAAGTCTTTGGTGTAATGTGACTATATCTATTTTTAATGTGTACACCTTTTATTTTTGTAATTGCTAATGGGAAACCTTCAATATATTCAGTTTCATTGTTAATGAATTTCTTTATATTTTCATTCTTAGCATCATTTGTAAATGGTGTTAAATAAATTTCATCAATTGTTATTGTTGGTTTTACTATTGTACCAGCTGATACAAAATCTACTGAGTTATCATAAAATGTATCTGAAAATGTTGCGTTTTGATCGAATTCAATTCCGCAAGTAAAATTACCTTTAGATGCATTTAATCTATCAATCTTTACATTATAATTTTCATTATAAGTAGCACTCCATGTATTATTAAGATAACTTTTTCCAGTAGTCTGGATTGGATGGTTATACTTAGAATCCTTTTGAGTTCTAACTAAATAATTGTTAGATGCATCATAGAAATCTGGATATACTTGGTCAACAATAAAATTATCAAACTTTTTACTATCATTATTACCACTTGTCAAATAATAATTATTTGGTAATATAGTATAACCACAACCTAAATCAAATTGTGCATTTTTAATTACATAACAATTTGTATCTGGATCATATTTAAAATCAGTCCATACAGATGCATCTTGTTCTGATTTTTTAACTAATGGGAACCAACATGATTTTGCACTTGGTACATTATCATCATATACTTTTTTAGTATTATTATCATAAGTAAATTGATCATAATAATCTTTATGTATACGTGAACGTGTATGTATTTTTGATACACCACCAATTATTGCATTTCCTTCAACTAAAGTATAACCTGCACCTGATGTATAGTTACCAGTTTTCATTGCAGCATTATAAATGTTTAATGCTGAATTACCTCCTGGTGAAGTTTCAGATGTACTACTATTATAGACAGAACTATCAAATGTATAAGTAACAGTTTTTGAATATGAACTTGTTGCTGATAGTCCATCAAACTGCAACATTATACCTTGTGTTGATTTATGCCATGGACATTGTGAAATACCAGCATTATCATGATAATGATTTACTCTACTTACATCTTCATCCCATCTTAAAACGTCTGCTGCAGATGCAATACTATTACCAGATAAAACTGCTGCAGAAGATGATACTTGATCTTCTGAAAATTGTCTATGAACTATATCATCTATATCTTGATGATATATATTTTGCCAATTCCATAAATCAGTTCTTAAATCAATTAAAGGTGAATTTTCTGCTATATTTGAAGTTGCAGAAGACATAAAAATTGTACGAGAACATTTATCATCATCGTTTGGTGAAATATAAGAATTACATCCTACAATTTTACCACCTGCTGATTTACCTACTAAACCACCACAGAAACCTACGAAAGTTCCTTCAAATACTGCTTTAGCTTTTGATTCACAATTTTGAATTGTACCTTTATTCCATCCACAGAATGGTGAAATATAATATGCAGCACGAGCAAATTGATGTAATTTAACAGGTTGATTTACCCAATTACATGTTCTTGTATGACATATTTGATGTGTATTTCTTAAACTTGTATTATCTTTATCTAAACAGTTATATCCAAAATGATCATCAAATACACTTGCATAACCTAATGATTTTGCTGTTTCTAATGTATTATTGTAATCCATTATGAATTCATTACCATAACCATAAGCACTTGCAGGAATACCAGCAACAGGTGGTTTATCACCTCTATCACCAACTAATATAGTTCCATTCCAATCAGTATTTTTATCATTTACTTCATCTAACCAAAAGTTTTTTGTTGTTTCACTACCAGATGTGACTGCTATAACACCTTCATTGAAATAACCAACATAAGGAATTATATTACCTGGTGAGTTAATACAGAAATAGTTAGGATAAAATTCATTATCTTTAGAACTTACAACTGGTTCATTTTGATTTTCAGTTTTATTTTGTACCATATAAACTTGTGGTACAAATCCTTTAAATAATACTTTAGGTATATAATTTTGTGTTTTTTTAGATGTTGAAGAATAACGACATTCTTCAATTAAACCTTTATTACATGCACAAATAGCACCAAAATATACATCGGTACCTTGATTCTTAATATGTGTTAAATTAATCTTCTTTGTACATTCTACTTCCATATCGCCAAAGATATTAACACCATATATTCTTCCAAAATGGCCTAAATAACCAACTATACCACCTACATCTTGTGATACATTGAAAATTAAATTTTGAAATACATAACCATTACCATATAATAAACCTTCAAATGGTCTATCTGGATAACGACCAATTACAAAATCAATTTTTGTTTTTGCATTTTCTTCGCCAATATCATCACCTAATACAATGGCAATATGATTATTAAAATTGTCACCTCTTTCACCATCATCATTATCACCATTTACTCTATTAGCACACCATTTTAATTCTTCTTTTGTTTTAATATAATAGAAACCACCATAATTTGAAAAGATACCATTATTAAAAAAGATACCAGCTAAATCACGTTCGTTTGAATTATTTTTTATAAAATCAGAAAAATTATCTTGAGTAATATATGCAGGTTTATTTGAATACTTTACTTCTACTAACTTTGAATATGCATATTCAATTTTATAAAGTTCAGCAATATTTTTACTATAATCATCATTATTCTGATTTAAATATGTTTCAATAGATTGTTTAGTCTTAAACTGTTCAGGCTTTATATTCTCTCCAGATAGATTTTCAATAAAATCTTTCTTAACTGGCTGGAAGAACCACTTCGTGCCATTGTTTTCTACTTCACCGTTTAAGAATCTCTTTTTAAATTCGTTAAAAATAAATGAACTCATATTACCACTTTACTGCATAATCAGGTTTCTTTTCTTCTGTAATTTCTACAGCCACATCTTCTGTAGATAATGTCATACTTAGTTTATCTGATGTTGATTTATTTATCTGAGGATTTAATGTTTTATCTAATGATGTTTCATATAATGTTTGAATATCACCAGATGGTAATTCATCATTTGTATTTATATTATCACCGAACTTCAACCAATGTTGTGCACATGTTTTATTCAATCCATCACCAAAAAATTCCTTACAAATATCATTTAAGAAATTTACAGGTGCTGTATCAAAACCATTACCATGATCACCAAATAATTGCATTACTCCACCATAAACTAACATAGTTGCTAATGCTAATTCACCTGTTGCTGTTCTAAATATACCAGGATTTCCAGTAGACATACCTTGTCTAACTGCTGCTCTATCTTTTGCAACTTCAAAAGATGATCGATCTAAATTTTCCCAATTTGCTGGATAATATGCATACAAAGGTTTACCAAGTCTTCTACATTGAAAACTTGTTTTATCATAGATAGAATAATTTTTATTTGATTCTAATATAATAGCATGTAAAATTGAAACTGGTGATTGATACCAAGATTCTCCTTTTAATGTTGCTTTTTGTGCTTTTGAATATACTGTCACATTTGGATCATAAGAAAAATACCATTGTGGATTTCCATATCCTGTTAAATCTTGTGCAGAATTATAATTATAAACACCTCTATGTTTTGTTATATTACCATTAATACTCATTACTGTAGCTGTAATATAATTTTGCATAATAGCAACTTCTTTATATGCTCCATCCATTTGATATGAATTTAATGGTACAAATGCATCAACACCATTCCATACACATAATTGTAATGCAGTTTCACCTATATCTTTAAGATATGATAATTCATTATGTGGAACGAAATGATTATTTTCCCAAACAACAGATGATCTATAACCAGGAGCAGACGTTGTTTCTTCAACACTATATAAACATGCAGATGATGAAAAATTTTTCATAGCTGTTGCTGCTATAAAATTTCCACTTGTCCATTTAGATGTATTAGATGTAATATAATTATAAACTGATTGTTTATAATCATTAATAAATTTCTTTTCATCATTATATTCATGATATTCTGCTATATCACCAAATTTACCATCATTTGCAGTAAATGTATACTTAAAAGTATAATTATAATAACTTCCTGGACCAGAAGCAGCTCCACCAGAACCAGTTAATCTTACAGTCCATTGAATACCATCTATAGTTAATGGACATCCTGCCCATACTCTATATGTACACCAATTTTTTAATTCTTCAACCCAAAAATATTTACTTTGTGTTGGATCTGATTTTTCTGTACTACCAATTTTTAAATAACCATTATCATTTGGACTACTACAATATTCTGTTTTATTTTGCCAATTATAAGGTTCTACATATTCACCATTAGCAATCTTTTCTGCTAATGTTTCTTTTACATCTTCTATTGTTTCACTATTATAAGAAACTTTATCTAAACCAAAATCAATTACTTTACTACTATTATGAATACTATTCTGTGTAGTTATTGTTTGATTTCGTTTAGTAGCTTCAACTGTTTTAAAATATCCTATCATACTTTATTTATAAACAAAAAGTGGCCTCATCGGCCACTTCATAAATTCATCTCTTACCAAAATTATGCTATTTCAAAGAATCCTAATGGAGATTCCAATCTTATCTGTTCTCTACAATCATCCCATTCTTCTTTATAAGATGAATACAAAGAATCAGCATTCAAAGAACCACCACCTGCAATTGATAAAGTATACTTACGCAATGCATTAGTCCATATCATACCTGCTCTTGCAACTACCATACGTCTAAAGATTACATCATTAAATAACTTACTTGACTTCTGTCTCTTGTATACTTCCATCAATCCTCTTACAGGATGATCAGGCTGAGGCCATACAGATAATTCCTTTTCTTTCTCATTATATCTTACGGTATATGATTCACCGAAATCCATCTTAGCCTGTTCCAACCATACAAGTGCAGCATTCCAATGACCTAGAACATCTCCAAATCCACCAGCATTACTATAACAAGAACCTGTAAAGGAACTGCCCATACTCATTACTGTATTATACAAAGCATTGTGTGGTAGAGTAAATAAATCATTGATTGTTCCCATCCAATCTGAAACTTGGAAATCTACAATAGACTCTAATTCATCACAAATCTTATAATGTGATTTTCCTGGTACTAAGTCCATAACAAGATAATCTCTATAATTACCTTCTCTGAAATAATACTTCCACATGTATTTAACTGTATCAGCAATAATGAAATTCAATTGCTGATCTGAAATTTCAATACAAATTACTGGAGCACCTAACATCATCTTAATGTAGTTTCTCATTTGAGCTACATTCTGAATATTCATCGCATCCATAAACTCATCCCTAACAGGAGGTTTAAATGGAGGATGTGGAGGTGCAGGTGGATGAGGTGGAATTATATCAGGTTTTGGTCCTGTTCCTGGCCATGGTCCATCTGCTGGAGGAAATGGTCCTCTTATTTCATTTCCTGGAAGCATACCATCCATTGGAGGATGCATTGGAAACATTCCACCTGGAGGTGGAGGAGGTTTTGGAAATGGTCCTTTCTTAGTAATTTCTTGTGTTATATTAGCCATATACTATTTATAACACAAAATAAAAAAGATGGTATTAACCATCTTTATTTCTTTTTCTTAGGAGCTCTCTTCCTTTCTGTTGTAATTTTCTTTTGCAACTTCTCATTAGCCTCTTCCATACTCATTGTTTCTAAGGCTGATTTCTGTATAATTGCTTTAGGCTTATTCTTCTCAATATATTCTTTATCCTCATCATATTCTTGTGGAGTTTCAAATTTTCTCCAATAAGATACTCTGTAGATATTACCAATCTGTTGAGACATTGCTAAGAAATTCTTTTTACATTTCTCCTTAAATGCTTGTGCTTCCTTTTCTGTAGCAAACTCTCTATAAGTCGTATCCTCACGAGGGAATGCTAACCACTTTGGAGCATATTTGCTCACATATTCTTTATTTGCCATTAGAACTTCTCCTTACAAATGTTTTGAATTTGTCTTCTTTTAATTTCAGCTTTTAATTTACGAATATAATCAACTATTGATTGTAAACGATTTACAAGCTTCTTAGGTTTTTTGTAATAATTATATCTATCGTCCATCAAAATAAAGTATTTCATGACTCCTTCAGCATTTCTTTTTTGAGCCATTTTAGGATGATACACCTTACATTCACCATTCGTTTGACATGAAGCAATTAACTTATGACGTGCATTATCATTGTCAACATAAATTCCAATAGTCTCATCCCATGGAGCTATAGAAAAAGTAGTAAAACCAAACTTTTCTGCTATTTGTTTAAATTCCACTTGAGTCATGTATATGCTCCTGTAAAGCAATATTCTTTATTTGTGCTTTCTTATAATACCTTGTTCTCTTCTTATATAAATCTTCCAAATGGTCGACCATACTTTTAAAGTTATGATATTGTCTTAATTTCAAATTCTTATAGAAAACATCATATCTCCACAGTTTATGTTTCTGTTGAAATTGATAGAATTCTTTATATGTTTTACAATATTTCTTATAAATAAGTATTTTAAAATCATCATCCTCTTTTATGTAGATATATGGAACAGTATAAAAAGTTAGAGCAGTTTGAAAAAGATTAGAACTGATCATATCATCAACATGTGCTAAAGGACATAATTCTTCTAGCTTTAATTTAATTAGATATAAATCATGTTCATTAAAACTTGTTTCTTCTTTGATTCTATAATCACATTCAAGTCTTATAGCCCAAATAAAAACAAATATAGCAATTGGTAAAACAGCTATTATAAACATTATTCATCTTGTCCTATTGATTTAATTAATCTTAATTTATATTGTTTCTTCCAAAATAATGTGTCTTTTTCAACTCTTTTCAAATGATTTTTAAGTGCTTCTTTTGAAGCCAATGTTCTTCCATTACCTCTTGTACAAATGGCTCCCATACAATCTAAACGAATATCATAGCATCCACCTCTTTTAGTTTCAGCATCAAGCCATGCAATCAAATTATCTGCAGCTCTTTCATTATTCAAATAGATAGCTACATAATTTGAATATTCACCATCTGTATCATAACCAAATTCTTTAGCTACTTCTATGAATTCTTCTTTAGTCAATTGTTTCGCCATCTGCAATACTCTTTATTTGATTTAGTTTTATAATGCGTTTATAAATGTGTATTCGTTCTGTGACTTCATCAAGCCAATCAATAAATTCTTTTTGTGTCTTAACTACTTTTGAATTTTGTTCTGTCTCTATAAGATTGATAGCTCTATAAAATATTGGGTTATGTAATTCTACACCATAAGAACAACATATTGCTAAGCACATTTGATCTCTATAAATGTTATCAATGTGTATACGATAATCTCCCATTGATTCGTATAAAGGATTTAATTCAAATCCATATTGTTTAGCTATATTTTTAAAATCTGAGGCTTTCATACATCTTCCTTACATATATTCTTAATAGCTTCAAGTTTCTTTAACTTATTAAGTTTAGTTTCAAATGTAGGAACTTGTTTAATAAATTCTTCTAATGTTCTAATACGTGCAAATTCTTTTTGCTTCCATAGTGGATATTCATCAACCTTAACAATAAAGAAATACTTATCTTTAGATTTATGATATTTTAACCATTCTTTATATGTTTTAAAATTATTCTTGTATAACATACAAAAGAAACGTGTATCTTCTGGTCCATAACCATGATTTATTTTAGAAATCGTAAAATAATCTTTGCCTTTACAACTTACTTCTAAACCACATCTACAAATAGACCTATCAATCATTGCAACAATCTTTGTACCTTCTTCATCACTCACTGTTATTGGCATTGACATTAAACGTAAGCGTCCTAAAAGATAACTTACATAAAAAATTGCCATAATACCGAATATAATTGCTAAAGGTTCCATTAATCTTCCTCTTTACAAATACTTTGAATTTTCATTAGTTTTTCTTTTCTGACTGCAATCTTCATTTGATTTGGCATATCATTAAACATTTGATAAAAGTCATCATACTTCTTAACAGGATTCAAATATTTAAATGCTCTTGCTTCAAATACATACGATAAACTAAATCTCAAATTTGGCATTTTTCTTTTCTTTAAGAAATCAAAGAAATTTGTATAAGTCAATCTATCAAAAGTATAATATAATTTGTCATCAATATCAAATGCATCTTTATATAATGCAGAGTTCATTTCATATCCATATTTAGTTTCTACTTTCTTTTTAATTGTATCAAAAAGAAATTTCTTTGTTTGTTGGTCAAAATATGGTAGCTCATCCTTAATCATATTGTAATGAATTACTTGATATATCATCCAAAGAACGCATATCGTCAATGCGGTCATCAAAATAAAAGCTACACCTATACCAATAATCGGAACTAACATATATCTTTTTCTTTACAAATACTTTCAATAATACGCTTCTTATAAATCTTCTTTCTGTCTTTAATAAGTCTTGGAAATTCTTTAATAAGCTCATCTAAATCTGTATACAATTCAAACATCATTTCTTCTGGATATGACTTCATAATTTCAGTCGTATATGAACCATAAGGCATATAATGCACTGTATAATAACTATTAGATTTATGCTTAAGAAAATGCCTTTTAAAAGAATAATCATCCTTTTTAAGATAAATACTCATCTCACCAATTTCTACTTCCTTAAAAGACCATCTACTATAGAATGGACCATAATGTTCCATTCCTTCATGATGATACAAATAATTCAATGTGCGGTGGAAATTTGTCCATTCCTTTTCTGAAATTTGATTTTTGTCATCTCTATAAAATTTCCAAACCATACACAGTACACCGCATATAGCAAGAAAATATAATGGTGCAAGCATAACATTAATCATCTTTACAAATACTCTCTATTTGAAATTTCTTAATATCTTTCTTAATAAATTTTACCAATCTTAAATACAATTCTAAATTCTTTTCAAATTCAGATTCATCTTCAGAATCAAAATACGTTGAAGAGCAACCAGTATCAATTGCTCCATTTGTATAAATTTCAATAGCATTCTTTAATTTAATCTGATTACAATTAGTGTTTAATTGCGTAATAACTCTATGATGATCTTCAGGTAAAGAAAAACAAATAAAATGTTTTCCACCAATAATCTGTTTACCAACTTCCTCTTTAGTCAGTTGTTCCAAACCATGTTTCTTACAGATCTCAATAAATTTTTCTTCACTCATACAGACTCCTTGCAAATACTGCGAATGCGACGTAGCTTTTCAGTTATATTAAAAAGTTTTACTTCCTTTGTAATACTTAACAATTCATCTTTCAAAATTGCAGGGTCAGTAACAGTAATTCCATTTATTGCAGTTGACAAATAACATTGACCATCGTAATTAACAATTTTTATTTTGTTATAGAGAACACATTCGAATAAAGCATTTCTTAAATGCTTTTTATTATAATCAATATTGAAGACAATTACAATAGTTTCTTCAGATGCAGGACTATATGTCGGTGTATTTAAAGAAACTACATACTTTTTGCTTAAACTTTTAGTAGTGTCACATTTATCATAAAGTTCTGGCTCATAACCACATTCATGACAAATGTTCAAAAACTTTTCTTCATCTAATGTATCTTCTTTAACATGCGAAAACATATTATTCCTTACAAATGTGTTTAATTTCGTAGAGCTTTCTTAAGCGAGCAAACTTCTGTTGTAATTCATTATTCTTTTGAATTTGCTTTTCAATTTCTTCGTATGCCTTCTTAAATCCATCTACATTCAAACAGTTATCAGTAAACTTAACTGGATATTCTGCGATATATTCCTTTGTTGTAGGAAATGCTATTTGATATGCATATTTTTCATTACCTTCATAGAAATAAAGAATACGCAATTTCTGCAAAGTCAGTGTCAATGTATGCACAACTTTGTTTGTATACTTTCTTGTCACTGCATCTTTAACAGTTTCAATCGCAGACGTATACTTGATAAATGGATGCTGTGCTTGATGAGCCCAAGGTTCATTACAATAATGATAAATGAAAGATGTACCATCACAATTATGATTATAAAAACTATTACGCCATAATTCTTCAGGCGTATACTTTTCAAGATAATCATCATCTTTAAGTGCATCCATCATATTAATCGTATATTTGTTTTGAATACCCATGAATGCACCATTTGACCAATTAGCACAAATCTTATTTTGACTTGGATGTGCAGTAGAACGTGCCAACTCAGTTCGCACATAAATCTTCAAACATTCAATCATCGCTTGTTTCAATGCATCAGTCATATTCTTTCTATCCTCAATATCTTGCACAACCTTATTAAACTGTTCAGATACTGACTTCATAAGCAATTCTGTCATTAATCTTCATCCTTTCCAATAGAATGGATGGCGGCATATTTTGCATTTCGAACAGAAGCCTTAATCATTGCTTCATTCTTTTCCTGCGTATCTTTAATAAGTTCTACAGCCAACTTCCAATCTTCAAAATCTACTTTCTTAGAAAAATCAAAATCATATCTTTCACGATAACCACCACATGCAAGCTGAACAGGAAGTTTCTTTTCATCTACATACTGATAAATGAAATTTGGAACCATCATTGTCAAAGAAATTTGCCAAGGATGCCAATTCTGTCCACTTGCTCTCCAAACACTGCAAGTAATATCCTTATAAGTATACAAATTCCAATAAGTATTATCAGCAATTTCCAAATAATAGGCTTTGCGGATTTTTTCGAACTTTTTGATAGGGTCGAAAATCATGTGATAGTCATGGTGAAAATCACCATTCAAAATCAGCTTTTCTTCAGACGCTTCATAACGGTCGATAATATACAACTGTTTGGAATGCTCCTTAGACAAATACTGGAGCATATCCACGATTTTCATTTGAGCATCCCATTCGTTATACATTATTCAACTTCTCTTCCGTCAATTTCAGTGTCAGCTAAGAAAGAACCAAACTTCTTGATAATCTTCTGACGATTTTCCTCGGCCTTAGCCTTATCATGATACACGCCCCAAATCATACGACGTTCGGGCTTGTCCATAGTATTGTAAGTCAAAACATATACCTTTTCCATAATTTACCTCTTAATTATTCAGCAGGCCAAATTGCTTCAATATGATTAATTCCTACGATAATGGTAGTTCCACTAATTCGCAAATCTTTACAATTAACGAATTTTACGAAATGTTCATCCATGGCTTCAATAGTACCGGTAAAACGAGCACCCATGTTAAACTTTCCATGCAACCAGTATCTTTTTCCAATTTCAAGCATCTTAACCTCTTTTATTTTAACAAGTAAAATATACTAAAAAAGAGGTTTCTTGGAAACCCCTTTTAATGTAAAATAAAGTTTACAGAACTATAAAATTATGTAAATTATAGTTTACTTAAGCAACGTTTTTCCTTCCTTCATGCGCTGTTCATACAACTTTCCAAATTCCTCAGCGCTATCCGGAATGTCTTCGTCTTCCATATTCATATTGAACAGTTCCCATTGATCACGCGGGAAAGAGTCCTTATCGGCTTCAATCTTCGCAAGTGTCATAGAATTTACTTCATCAAGCTGATTATATTCATCATTTGGATTAATATCATCATAGCTGATTTCAAATGGAACATTTGTTTCAGTATAGAATGAGGCCTTAATAAGCGGCGTATTCTTATCCTTCAATTCCTCGATAATTTCTTTCTTGATTTGCTGGAACGTTGCTTCATCAGGAACGTCCTTATATTCATATCGAGTTTCGTCACCGCCTACACAAGCAGAGCGACCCTTTCCATTGACAGCGAGAGTATAAATTACCTTAACCATGTCTTATTCCTTTTTTGTATTGTTTCCATGTTGGATGTTTATCTTGATGTGTTAAATGAAAATTCTGACAGAGTTGACAAAAATAAACATTCTTCTCATGTCGATTATTATTTCCATTTAACTGATTAATTCTTTGACAGCGATATAATGCAAACTCTGCATCTATCTTTGTCTTATAACAAATTTTTCCAGAAGGGCATTCAGTCATCAATCCCCCTTTACAGCCAAAGTTAAAAGTTCAAATTTCTTTTTGTATTTCTTGTTTGTTTCTTCTTCCTCATGAATTCGTTGAGCCATCGCACGGAACTTTTCCTTAGTACTTTCCCATGCAGCGACAGAATATGTACCATCTTCCGTAATTGTTTCCACATTATCTAACTTGAAACAAAGGTATTTCTTTTTGTCCTCTTCCTCAAGCGCAAAATGGCCAGACGTTCCAAACTTGATGCAATACGGATAAGTTAACTCACCATGCTTATAGGCGAAATACATACGTATCTGCCAATATTTGTCTTCCTTACTGAAAGAATAATCTCTCTTTAATTTGTCTTTACTAATGGATTCATCCATGCTGAATTCCTTAATCATATCGATAAAGTCATCAACAATGGTAAGCCAACTTACGCGTTGAAAACGCTTCTTAAAATTTTCAAACATTACTCGTCACCTCTTAGACGAAACTGGACGCAGTGACAAGTTAACCAATCAAAATCACCAACACCAATCTTCTTCACAAAACCATCAACAATCTTCTGAGTGCGGACTTCATCATCGTCATTTTCAAGAATAGTCACAAACGGATATTTCGTAGTGGAAAGAATTTCAGTCACTTCCTTCTCAACCTTTTCATCATTTGCACAGACAATTATGCCAGGAACCTGAGGTTCTGTGGGATAATACTTGAGCATTTCTTTGAACTGATACATTTGCATAATAAAGTTTCCTATTAAAGATGAAAGTTAAACCAAGCCTTAAGCTGATCAAAATCCTTGTATTCGAGAGTGCAATCATTCAAGTTAGTCTTAAACTTGAGTGCAAACATTGCACCATTCTTCTGAGCTTCCGGATATTCAACAAATTCCTCAATCTTGCAGAAAGTACGGTGACCCTTACGAGGATGGCCATAGGCCTTGTTATAAGCTGCGATGCAGTTAGAAATATGAAGTGCTTTATCACCAGTCATTGTAAACTCCTTAGAACATTAAAGATGTGATACTATCAGCAGCGATTACGCCGAGGATAAGAATTACGCCAAGGAAGTATTCGCCAAACTGCTTAATTTTAGCAACCTTAGCCTTATGTTGATAATAAGCAGTCCAGTTAGAAAATCCTTCAGGTTTATATTCTCGTATCATCATCTTTAACCTCTTTTATTTTAACAAGTAAAATATAAGTATATTTGGATTCTTTGGAAACCCTGTTTTTCGTAAAAAGAAGTTTACAAAAGGCCCCTGGGGCCATGGGAATGTAAACATTTTGTTTACGTAAACTAAAATTTACATAAAAATGATGCCTTGGAGCGCATCCAGGGCATTCTTTTCCATGGCTATTTAGTTGTTCGGCTAATAAAAAAGAGCGCTTCTGGAGCGCTCTAAAATACCTTATTTTATGACTTTTTAGTCTTCATTACATATTTTATAAATCTTATTGGCAAGAGCTACATTTGTCATATCTACTGGGCCTCTAAAACTTTCACCATTTATTTCCAACCATTGAATATAT